>Ga0209307_1000334_pt1 | contig 34824 bp, 29 predicted proteins | sample COGITO_mtgs_1105_FD_185519 | JGI IMG/M metagenome (GOLD analysis project Ga0209307, IMG submission 185519) | Pelagic marine microbial communities from North Sea - COGITO_mtgs_110530 (SPAdes) (version 2) | ecosystem: Environmental > Aquatic > Marine > Epipelagic ... | reverse complement strand
TGATTACATAAATTTATATCTAAAAAAATAAATAACCCGGAAGAAGGGCTTCCTTATTTAGGTTTAAGTGAAACTGGTGATAAAATATTAGTAAAATCTAATATTGAAATAAGAAATCCTAAATATTATTTTGATGTTGTAAATAAATTAGAAAAAGATAGCAATTTATTCGAAACGTATTTGAATAACGCTAAAAATGAAGAAAATATTTCGAGCTTTGAATCAGAATCGAAACTTAAAAAGGACATGATATTAAATCCTAAAAATAATATTCCAGAACATTTATTTAATGAATTAAAAATAGAGAGTAACGGTGACAAAATAAAAATGAGAATGAGAAATCCACATTTAGATTTAAGCGATGAGAATCATGTTAAAGAGGTACAAAAATATTTGAATAGATGCCATTACATTGAGTTGTTATATTTAAAAAAACATAATGAATTTATGATAATATATAAATTTTTCTTCCACCTTTACAAAAAATATTTGATTATTACTATAATTCTTCTAAGATATATATCATTATTAGATTACAAAGATGAAGGAAACCGAAAGATTGGTGTTCCAGAAGAAATGCTTAAACCAGTCATAATTGATATGGATCAAATTAAAGAATTAAGTGGATTCTCAATGTTGGATGACTTTTCAGATCAACCAAGTAAAACAAATAATGCCCCAGCAGACGAAGCTGGAGCTGGAACTGGATCACCCGAAGCCGAAGCTGGAGCTGGAGCTGGAGCTGGAACTGGACCACCCGAAGCTGGAGCTGGATCAGATGAAAACACCTTTCTCTGACAAAGAAAAGTCAGAAGATAACACAATTAGTGAGATCGGGATGGCAAATTAAGAATAGATGATCTTGAATGATTAAACTAATTTAATTGCTAATGGATTTTTTTTTAATGCTGAAATATTGTAAGATGCTATTCTTTCATTATTTCGGGTTTCAGATAATTGAGATTTATTATTGACATCTCCTATCGAATGTTTAGATGATATTAATTTACTTGAATAACCCAATTGTTGATAGTTATCATAATTTTTGGGTTTAGTTTTTTTTGATGAAAAGTCACCAATATCATTTGATGAACGTTTATCTCCTTGTTTTGAATTTTTTCTAGTTATTAGTTTGTTGTTAATTGAATCTTTTGATTCATTCAATAATGCATTATATGCAGCGCCATACAAAGATTTACCAGTGTTACTAGAATTCATTGATCCTGAATAATATTTATCAGATGTAAATTGTTTTAAAGTAGATGGAGCATACATTTTAGTAGATAAATGACCACCTCTTCTTATTATAGATGAAGAGATACTTCCAGAATAAGCATTATTAGATGTGAATTGTTTTAATGTAGATGGAGCATAAAAGTTGGCTGACAAGTAACCTTTACCATCACCGCGATTAAACGATACATTTGAATTATGTTTATTATAAATAGTGGTTTCTTTCATTGTTCTTTTTGCACTGGCAAAATTATAATCCATTTGTTTTTTATTTCGTTCAACATCTATATTTCCTTCACGTGTATTATGAATTAATGTTTCCTTTAATGTTGTTTTTGCTACATCATTTGGGTCATATGTGGTCAATTTAGTAGCTCCTTTAATCTGTGTTGACATAGAACTATTTTCAGTAGTTTCTCGTATAGTTGTACGGGCAATATCATTTGGATTATATACTGTTAATTTTAATGGACCAGCGTCTATACTACCAGTATGATTATTTATTTCAGTTGTTTCTTTTATTGTTGTTTTAGCAATATCATTAGGATCATATACAGTTAATTTTATTGGCCCAGCATCTATACTACCAGTATGATTATTTGTTTCGGTTGTTTCTTTTATTGTAGTTCTAGCAATATCATTAGGATCATATACAGTTAATTTTATTGGACCAGCATCTATACTACCACTATGATTATTTATTTCGGTTGTTTCTTTTATTGTTGTTTTAGCTACATCATTTGGGTCATATGAAGTAAGTTTATTTGGGATATTGGGTGCCATATAACCATTTGGATTTGGATTACCTTCTATATTTTGTTTTTTTGTTCTTTTCATTTTATCTTGTAATGGAGATATAATAGCTTTTACAGCTTCAACAATATTAGTAATAATCATTTTGTTTTGCGTAGTGTCTCTTTCGTTTGGAGCTAATTTAATTGAGTCTTTTCCATAATTAGTAATATCAAAATCAGGTTCTACTTTTGATTTAAAATTTTCATTTGTATTTATTACCCATTGTCCATTGCTATACAAACCACCTTTATTTAATGGTTTATTAATATTATTTTTAGTTGATTCGCTTGCTATAGAATTAGTATATTTTGGTTTAACTTGTGTTGAACCAAATGATGGACCTGTTTCAAATTCACGATGTTGTTCTTTTTGAGTTTCACTGTATATTAAATCTGTCCGTGATGCTTTATTATGTGTTGATTTAGTATTTAACACTGGTTTTTTTGTAGTGATTTTTGTTGTTGTTGGTGGTGTTGGTAATTTAGCAGATTTATCTGCTAAAGCATGTCCCGTTACAGTTGGAAATGAATGAGTTTTTTGTTGGTTTGTTAATGAACGTAAGCTATCAATATCTTTAGGTTTTACAAAATCATTTATTTCGAATTGATGAAATCCACCAGACCCATCAACTCCATAATTGTGTCCTAATCCAGGACCAACCTTTATTTGTTCAAATGGTAATTCTGTATTTCTATATTTAGATTTTATATATCTGTCTTTAATTGTAGATGTGTGAGATGGTTTACCATCTATAAATGTAATATCTTTACTTGGTTTAAAAAAGGTTTTAACTTCTTTTTTATGAAAATTAAATTGCGATCTTCCAGTATGTATATCTAATTTGGTTTGATATGAATCCATAGACATATTCTGTTTATTTTTTTCTTTAACGTATGGAATCGCCCATATGTTTGAGTCAGTATTATTATATTCATTTTTACCAATAGTTGAACTTGAAATAAAATTCTCCATAGCTATATCTTGTCCAGTTAAGGAGCTTTTTATATTATTATTTTTTGGAGAAACATAATGTAATATCTTATCATCTACTTCTTCATTTACTTCATATTCACCTTTTTTCCTATTACTATACAAGTCGCGTGATTTTTGACTAGTTAATAGAGATGAAAAATCTCTTGGCAATATTTGCTTACATTTAGTATCTAATTCACTTGCATATTTATTTTCTAAAGATGATATATTATTTAAATTATTAGCTCTATATGGGTTAGATTCGTTATTTTGAGAATTCATTTTTGGTTTATTAATGTTTATTTGTTTTTGATTTTTTTTTTGATTGTACATTGATCCTAATCCAAATAAAAGCACAGCTAAATATATTTCAATCATTAAATATATATTATAAATTATTTTAAATTCTTTGAAATATACTTAAAAATAAATATGTGTATAATTATAGTTATGACAAAAAAAAATTATTCATATGAATTTTTTTTTGAAGTTAAAAATAACAACACCTTTATTTTGAATGATTTATTAAAAGAATCATTAGAAACAATAATAAAAATAATCGATAATAATTATGGAATATCATATCATGAAAAAAACAACAAAAATTTTAAATATAAAAATAAAAAGCATATCAATTTACCAAATAAAGTAATGGACCAATCTAAATGGAGATTAAAAAAAACAATAATTAATAAACCAATTAACTGTGAATTGGATAAATATAAATATGAAATAAATAGTTTATTAAATAAGCTATCTCCTAAAAATTTTGATACTATTTCAAATAAAATATTAGACTATTACGAAATGGAGCTGACAAAAGATGATATTAATGATTTGTTGATTAATTTTATTGATAGTATATTTTCGAAAGCAGTGATGCAACCAATATATTGTCCATATTATGTTAAATTTTTGAATATGTTAGATGATAAATATAAAATATTAGAATTAATTCAAGATAAGTGTAATAAATATCATGAAATATTTGATAAAAAAATAGACCAAAAAGAAAATATGACGGATAAAGAAATATATTATAAATTTTGTAATGATAATTTAGAAAAAGTGTTTAAAGCAGGTTATTCCCAATTTATAGGTGAGTTATATAACAATGAGATGATTAGTACTGAAATAGTTACAAATAATATTGATATTTTTACAACTAATTTGGATAAGTTATCATTACAACAAGATAAATTTGAAAATATAATAATATGTATTTCTAAGTTAATTATAACAACATCAGATAAATTAAATAGTATAGATTATAATTACAATCCAGTTTATGATATTTTACATACCTTATATCATAATTATAATGATAATAAACGATTAAAATATAAACTATTAGATTTATGTGAATATATTGAAAAACTGATATAAAGAACTGTATCAATTGTAATTAATACAATGGATGAAAATTTTAATGGTTATATAAATGTATTTAATAATAGAATTGATGACATGATAAAAATATCGATACAAGAACGTGATGTCAACGGAAATGGTATATTATTCTTAGATTTCGCTAATAAAGAAAAACTTGATGTATTTTATATTAGTTTGTATGATAAAGATACACATGCTATTAATGAAAAATTTCCGAAACATTTAATTAATTATTTAATAGATAAAATAGGTTCGACACCACCAAGTGTCATATTTTTTAATTTATTTGATGGTGATAGTAATTTAAATTTAGAAATTGATTTAGAAAAAGATAGCGAATATACTAAGTATTGTTTAGAAAAATCTAAAAATACATAATATGACAGTATTTTATTATATAATACTATGATAATATTATTTATTTTATTTATTTTATCATTTTATTTATTACATTTAAAAGAAAAATTTACTAGTTATATCAAGCATTCCAAATTAGTTAAGTCATGTTTTTCGGATAATGATCTTAATACTATTGATTATTCATTTTCAAAAATTGTTTATGGAAAGAATTCTAAAAGCATATGTTATTTAACACCTACAAAATATTTGAATGAAATACCAATCATATCTTGGAATGGATATTATATAAATAATTTTTGTGTAGATAAATCTGATAGAAATAAAGGATATGGTAGTCATCTTTTAAAAAAAGTAATAGATATGTCAAGATTAAACAATAAAGACCATTTAATATTACAAGTCAATAGTAATAATAATGCGAAGCATTTGTACTATAGATTCGGGTTTATAGAACATAGTAAGGGTATCGATAAAAATAAAAATATACAATTATTTTTAGTAAAATATTTATAATACAATCTAAACATTATTATATGGTTTAATAACAGAAAAATCATCTAATTCATTTTTACTAATCTTATTTAACAATATGTTATAATCATATGGAATATCTTTATTTACATTATAAATATAGACTGTTGCTACTGGTTGTTGTAATCTAAATATTAAATTTAATAAATATTTTATGTATTTGTTAGAAACTAGTATTAGACTTTTTTGTAAATATTGATGTTCAAATTTTTTTAATCTTCTTATAAATTTAGTCATTTTATAGCAATATGATATGTTAGGAATACCAACATCAACAGTATCAAATATAAATGTAAAATCTTTTTTATCGTTGTAAAGAAGTATCCATTTTTTCAAAAAATCTGTAAATTCTTCTTCTTTTTCTATTTTATTATTAAATTTTACAGTTACTAATGGAAATTGAGTATAATTATAATTTGCCCACATTATGTATATAAAATATAAAACTTAATAAATTTAAACACTCGTTTAAAATACTAATTATATAAATTGTTACACATATTTATATCCCATCCACCATGTAGATGTGAAGTTTTGTTCAAGTATTTTACTATCGGTATCTTTAATAATGTATTTATCTTTACAAATTAATATTTCGCAATCGCTGACATTATGATTGTTGTTATTATTAATAAAGGGTTGACCGGTTTTAAAATTATTTTGGTAATTTTTAAATTTCCAATATCCGGGTTTTGGAGGTTGATTTTGTTTATATTTATAACATCTAAAATCTTTTAGTGTCATATCCCAATTAAATTTACCACTTTTATCAATCAATGTACATTCTATTTCAGCATTTTCACAACATTCTTTTAGTATTTCCATAAAGTTTTCTTTATCTTCTGTATCACGTCTAGTTTTAGATGCTATTTCTAGTAAGTGTTGTATTTTAGGTTCACTTGTATTTAATTCAATTTTTATAGGTATAGCAGTAATACCATTACTTGTCAATGAATTAGAATTAAATGATGGAAGAATTATGTTAGTAGAAATATCTTCTATAGGAATATTATTTAACCAGTCAATTCTAGCATCATTTTCAGCTTCGTAGGATAACGCATTATCAATAAAGTTTTGATGTCCGATTAACATTTTTTTAGAAGGTTTCCAATCAGCATTATTTTCTAAAAATTTAGTATTCATATAGTTTCCTCTACAAGCCGATTGATAATCTTCTTCAGCATTTGTGGAAATTAATCTTATTACACTCCGAACTGTTCCATATTTATAATTAACATATGATAATGATTCTCCTGTAGGTGTATAGTTTCCAACAATTATAAATGGCCTCATAGTATAAATTCCAAGGTCTTTCAAATAGGTAATCAAATTGAATAATTTAGTATTAAATTCACCGTCTCCCATTTTATCATCTACACATTGTTCTTTCATTCCATTTATGAATAAATGGAATTTATTCCCTTGATTTCCATAAATTCCTAATACAATTGGATTATAATTCATTTCAATAGCTTTGATACATATTTCCTGACTAACAATTTTTCGATTTGGGGTTGATATGATATGTAAATTAAATTCATCTTTAATAAAATATGATGTTTCTAAAATAGTGTTTAGATTTAATACATTGAATCCGTTTGATAGTGCCTCTTTTTCTTTATTGAATTTCATAAATATACAAAATTCTAGAGTTCGTCTTTTATCAATATCTTTAATCTCATCATTAGTTAATTCATCTAATGTTTTGTATTTGTATTTATCGGTAACATTCATAAAATTTTCGCGTGTAATTTCATAATTTTCATAATTTATCCAGTTACAGTTTCGGTTTAGTGATTCAAATGTGATTTTAGTATAATCACTACATGATGAATATGTAGGATTATCTGATTTTGTATTGTCAAACTCTGTAAAATTGATAGCATATTTTTCTAAATTATTATTAATCCACAATGGATTATCATTATCAACAATTTTACCAAGAGATGCTGTTATAGGTTGATATGATAATATATTTGGTAATACTAAAATATTTTCGATTATATCTCTAAATGGTGGAATACCTTCCTTTGGATTGTGTGCTTCATCATGAAATATTCTTAAATTTTTGTTTAATTCTAGTTTAAGATTCGAAAATGATATTGCTATTTCATAAATATCTTGAATACGTACTTTATTGCTACAAATAAATATAATTTTAAAATGATTCGTTTTTTTCAAATAACTCCATGCTACATCAATATTTTTACAATGTGTGGCGTTTCCATTCAAATTATCTTTTTTTGATGAAATAATCATTATTTTATCATTTAATTTAACCTTTGGGTATCTACTATCCAATTCTTTATACAATCGTTCAAGCCATTGTGAATTTGCTTCTAATGTATTTTTAGTAACACATATTGACAATGTTTTTTCTTCCGAAAATCCAGTAATTAGTTGACCATTACAAAATCCGGTTTTAAGTGCTTGTGCATGTTTGTACAACCCTCTTATTTTAGAGATACAATATGAATATATCATATGTTTTTCTACTTCTGAAAATATAGATTCTTTTTCTGAATCATAGTCTAATATTTCTTTGATATAGGCTTTACATTTATTAATATTAGTACGTTTAGTTAGTTTACAACGATATAAATAATTATATTTTCTTTTCAAACATTTAAGCAATTCTTTATTATTTGGTTCATTTATATAGTCTTTAAACTCCTTTTCGACTTGTTTGTAGTAGTCATCTTTGAATGTATTAAATTTATCTATAATTTTCCAGTCTTCTTGTGATTCTTCATCATAAAGGACTGTACTCATATTTTATAATTTTCTGTACAGAAAAATTCATTAATCAATTTTATAAAATTATGTGTTCATCGACCAGACATATTAAGAATATTAATTATGTTATTCAATATAAACTAAAATTATATAATGAATCATGTCAAGATAAATATAAATAGGTGTTAATCTTACATTAAAATATTGTAATTACTTTTGTTAAATATGCCCAGAAAAATATACCTACAAAACATTTAGAGAATAAATCTAATATATTGTAACTAATATTTTTGGTTTCTTCGTCCAAATTATAAGATAATCCATAACCAGACCAAAATATTAAAAAGGCCCAAAATATTATTTTATTATCAAATATATTTTGACTATGGATAAATGTAAAATATAATAGTCCATACAATACTATAAATGCTATACTACCAATTATCCATCCCATTTTTTTACTTATTATTTTATTTTCACCCATATAACCAAAGCCTAACATAATATAGTTCAATATCAATACAATAAGGTAAAAGCCTGCGGTTAATTTCGTTTTATTATTGTACACAAATACTAAACATAATACTAATAACATTACTGGGGTTGTAATAGCCCAATCAACATATCGTGTTAAATTGATTTCTTTATAATCTATATCTTTGTTTTCTATTTTCTTCATAAATACAGTGTAAAAATAACCTGCTACAATTGATATCACAGTTTCTAAATTTAATATATGACGTATTTTAGGGTCTGATGTTCGCATTGCTTCTATAAATGTTATTGTTGCAGTAGTAATCAAAAAAGCATATGTAATATAAAATGTATTTCTAACTAATCGCTCTTTTAAAGGTTTATTAGCATTCATTTATAATATAGAAGTAGAAAAAATTTTTTGATACTATATATTATGAATATACTATATTCAAGATATATGATACACGCATATTTTAGAAAATGTAATATTGATGATTTAATACACTGTAAAACATATAACGAATTATGTAAAAATTTAGTAAATAAAAAGCTAATTGTAAATGTTACACAATTTTTTAATTTCTTAGTTAAAAATTATAATAGATATACAATACAAAATAAAAAGTCTAAAGAAATCGACTATAAATATAGTAAAAAAGTTTTAACTATTTTTTTTATAGTCAAATATCCATCATATGTTTTTACAAATAATACTGAATACAACGAACCATTAACAGAGTTATCAACCAAAATCTATACTTTATTAACTAAAATTAATGATTTATCTAATCATAATTGTCATCTAAATATAATGTATTATATTAAACTTAGTGTAGCTATAGATGAATTTGTGACTAAATATAGTGTTTGGGCAATGTTAGACAAACGTATTAATACTTATATTTTATTACAAATGTATTACAAAAATAAAATAAGGATACTAGAACTACCTGAAAAATCAAAAATGTATAATACACTTAAAAAATCGATTGAAAATGATCAAAATGAACTATTTAAATCATTGTCGTTTATGAAAGATAATAATGAATTAAACTTTTTTAATTATTATAAAGATAATTTAGATTACAATGCTGTTATAAATGAAAAACTGTATTTTATTGAAGTAAAATATAAATTGTGTAAAACAGAACCAGATATGTATATCTTTGTTGATTTAGTTGAAAAAACAAAGAACTATCTCAAAAGTTGTGTTCCAAATAGATCGGACCATCATGATGAACTTGATAAACTATTAGATACAGAATTAATGACAACGTATTTGGATAATGATATATTAGACAATTCCTATTTCTACACTATTATAAATATAATTATTGATAAAGTAAAAGAGTATCAATCTAAACAACATGATGAAACATTAGAATTATTTAGAAGTAAATGTGATGACCAACTATCATCACAAGAATTGTACAAAACATTTATTCCAATGTTTTTTATGGAAATCTTTAAAAAACTGAAAACTATTTGTAATGAAAAAGATGAATTCCTTCGTTTTATTAAAAATGAATAATGAATAAAAAATTATTTGTATTAGTATTATATATGAGTAATATTTTTAAATCATTATCCCAGTTTATGGGAAAAACAAAAACTAAGAATTCAACAAAAAAAAGGAAAGTAAATAGTAAAAAAACAAATAGTAAAAAAACAAATAGTAAAAAAAAACATAAATGTATGGTAAATGCTACAACCGAGTGTTTTTTATGGGATAAAAATTATGATGAGTTTAGTCAAGAAACTAAACATGCCTTAAATGATATAAGTATTTGGAATCATAATAAAGATTTTATTACTAAAATTGTTGGAACAGGAAGTTCACATATGTTTAAATATCCTGGAGATATAGATGCTATGCAAATTCTAGAGATTGATGCTAAATCCTTTTCTAAATTAGAAGATATAAGAACTTATATAGAAAAATCCTTTGTTCAATTATTTCAACGAATTATGACGATTGGTCCAAAGTGTGTGTTTATTGATTTTAAAGCAGGATTAGATAGTGATTATATATTACCAGATAGTGTTTTAGATAGTACACATATTATAAATATTAAAAAATTATTATCTTATTTAAATGATTTAACAAACAAAAATTTTTTAACAAAGGAATTTTACGATTATGCTGTTAATAATTTAAAAGAGAATACTAAATATGAATTTGTAGATATATTACGAAATTTGATGACTATTAGATGGAATATTAATGATATTATTACACCATTTGAGCCGTGTGTTTATTGGCCAAACAATAATTTTATAAAAGATAAATTCAAATTAGATTTCAATGTGGTTCCAAAAGAAAAATTATTTAAAAAATTTAAACTATCAGATTGTTTGTATTCAAAGCAAAGAGTAAAACTTGATGTTAATTATTATATTGATAAAAGATGGACTGAAGTAACAAATATTTTTATTATAAAAATTATAAATAAAGGAGAAGTTTTAGAGCTTACTGAAAATTTTGATAAATATAAAGAAAATTTAGTTAAAGATATTATTAAATATCAAGCATCAAAAAATTATTTGAAAGTATCAAAACGATTATGGAATTTATCAAAATTGACGTTTAAAACTAGTATGGATACTTACGGAAATAGTGTAGCATTAAATAAAAATACACTGAAAACTATAAATAGAGCATTAAAATTTACTAAAGTTTTTAATATAAATATAGCTGAGATGTCACAAATTTTAGCAGATTTAGAGGTATTACGTGATTTGTGTTATCATATTAAAAATGAAAATAGAAACAATTTTCCAATTAATAGCCAATATATTGTAACTTTAGTAAAATCAAATTCTGATGTTATTGTACGTCCTAAAACAACACTTAATAATATTTGGTCTACTATGATTCATCAATTAATAATTCTAGAAAGAAATATTGCTGAAATTATTGTTTATACAGGATTACGATTTACAGATTTTTCCGAAGTATTCAATGCATATAATGTATTTGTAAAAAAAAAATGTGTTCATCAAAATAAATATATATGTAGTTCATCTAAAAAATCAAAAAATAGTGAAAATAGTGGAAAAAATAATTGGGGGTATATGAATTGGATACATGATGATATTAAAAGGGGTCTTACAGATTACAATGTACCATATATTAATAGTTTGAAAGATAATATTATTCATTACAGTAGTAATCTTGACACTAACAAATTTAGTAATACACTTCCACCATGGTCAACAAATGAATTTTGGGAAGATTATGTATCGGTTGTAGAAAATATGCTTAATGAACTGTCATCTGTACTAATAAAACTATCTAAACCTATTTTTAACGATATATTGAATAAAAAAAAATCAGATTTTGATTTGGATGCTGAAATTGAGTATTTATATACACATTTATAATTTATATTTAAAATTGATTTAAAATTAAACATCATATAGTTAATAAAACTATGTGTGGAATATTAGCGTTTATTGGTAATAAAAAATCAACAAACATTTTAGAAAAAAGAAAACGATTATTAGAGCTTTCAAAACAATTAAGGCATCGTGGTCCAGATTCAAATGGAATATATTTAGATAAGATGCACAATATTGCGATTGCTCATGAACGTTTATCAATTGTTGGTGTTGGGACATTGGGGACACAACCAATTATTGATAATGATGACTATATATTGTCGGTGAATGGTGAAATATATAATTATAAATCGCTGTATTCTACAGTGCTACATGACAAATATACACCAATTACAAATAGTGATTGTGAGGTGATTATTCATTTATATAAAGAATTTGGTACTGATTGTGTTAAAATGTTAGATGGAATATTTGGATTTGTCCTATATGATAAAAATAATCAAAAAATAATGGTAGCACGTGATCCAATTGGTATTATTCCATTGTATTATGGCTATACGTCCGAAAATGAATTAATGGTAGCGTCGGAAATGAAAGCATTAGTTGATTGTAATAGAGTCGAATTATTTCCACCAGGTAATTTTTTAGAAATTAGCACAAATATGTCATCGTGTTCGTCTATAGTAGGTGAATTTAAACGGTATTTTAATCCTAAGTGGGATTCTGAGTATTCTCTTACACTAACAAAAGAAAGTCTTGAACATATGTATTCGGAAATACGAACTAAATTAATAAACGCAGTTGATAAACGATTAATGAGCGATGTTCCATTTGGAGTATTAGTATCTGGAGGACTAGATTCTAGTTTGATTACAGCAATTACTAGCAGACTTATTAAAGAAAAAGATGATGTATGGGGTAAGAAATTACACACCTTTTCAATTGGGTTAAAAGGTGCCCCTGATTTGAAATATGCTAAAATAGTATCAGATTATGTTGGTACCATTCATCATGAATTCAATTTTACAGTTCAACAAGGCATTGATTGTTTAGAAGATTTGATTTGGCATCTTGAAACATATGATAAAACGACTATAAGAGCAAGCACACCAATGTTTTTGATGTCACGGTTGATAAAATCAATGGGAATAAAAATGGTGTTGTCTGGTGAAGGTGCCGATGAGATTTTAGGTGGATATCTTTATTTTCACAATGCTCCAAATAACGATGAATTTCACAAAGAATGTTTATCTAGAGTAAAAAACCTTCACAACTTTGATTGTTTGCGTGCAAATAAATCAACAATGGCATATGGCGTTGAAGCAAGGGTACCATTTTTAGATAAATCATTTATGGAAACTGCTATACCAATTGATCCATCATTAAAATTATCGAATGGTGGGGTTTGTGGAAAAAAGAAAATAGAAAAATATGTACTAAGAAAAGCCTTCGAAAAGGATGAAAATGGAAACCCATACTTGCCAGATGAAATTTTGTGGAGACAAAAAGAGCAATTTAGTGATGGTGTTGGATATTCTTGGATAGATGGACTAAAGGAATATATTGACACACAAATTAGTGATGACTTATTTGATAAAATAATAAATGATGGAATGTATGTCGACGATATTCCAAAAGATAAAGAAGAATTATTTTATAGACAAATATTTGATAGACAATATCCAAACAGATATAAAATAGTGCCAAGATGGATACCTAAAATGGATTGGGATGGAGTTAGTTATGATCCATCGGGACGTGCTCAAAAAGTTCATGATGAAAGCACTTGTCAATAAAATTGAATTATTTATTCTTGTAATTGTTCATCACAACAGCCATTCCAAAGAAAAACATTTCAAAATGATACCAATGGATGATAGTGGATATTTTATCCATTTTAATACTAAAGAAGATTGTGATAAATTTAAAGCAATATTCAATGGTAATACTGAACATTCATGTTGTTCTGGAAAGGGTGTTAAAGTAACATCTTTCAATCTTAAACCGATAAATATTAGTTCATATGAACTAATTAGAAAAAAATATAATATTAAGTAATGTCATAGAATAAATTCAATTAATGTAATTATAATTAGTAATACCATTTGTTTATTTTCAATAATTTTTTGCTTTATTTCATCGCCAAAAAATGGACCTAATACTGGTATTTGGTGAACTTTATCTAAATGTTTATCTATTACAGATATACTAAAATTACCTAGTATAAAAATTAAAGATGCTCTTAATAATCCCATTATAAATACATTTTATTTTATTTTTGTCTATTAAAACAAATACAATATACAGGTATAAATATAGAGAAACAAAGCAATGCACATAACAATACAATACCAACACTTGTATCAATTATCATTAATAAGTTTATTTATTCTTGATGTATTTATTCTTAAATAAGAATGTTATTTTATTAAACAGCCATTGGTGCCTTTATAGTTTTGTGTGGATTATAGTCAATTAATTTCAAATCATCATATGTATAATCATAAATATTATTTTTAGGTTCGCTAAATACTAATTTTGGAAACGGTCTTGGTTTTCTTTTTAAATTTTCTTTAACTTGTGATACATGATTTTTATATATATGTGTATCACCAGTTATAACACTAAGTCTTCCTGGTGTTAAATCTATATCTTTAAGATTACATATCATATTTACTAGCAACGCCCCAGTCAATGTATTCCAATTATTAGCTAAGAAAAAATCAGAACTTCGTATATAAATTTGTAGATTTAATTTTTTATTTTTAGTATCGACATAAAATTGATAAAAACATAAACAAGCTGGTAATGCTGCTTTATCTTGTGTTGCTGGATTCCATAAATTAATAATGATTCGCCTACTAGTAGGTTCATTTTTTATTAAATACAATACATTTGTTAATTGATCAAATCCTTTATTATTATAGTCATTTTTACAAGTTCCATAAAATGCCCCATAGTGTCTTAAATTAAATCCATAGGTTTCTCCCATATCATTTTCAGGATAATGGGGTAATCCACGTTTATCTAAAAATTCACGACTTGTATTTCCATCCCATATATGAATATTTTTATCATTTAAAATTGAGTTATCGGTTTTTCCACTTATATATAACATTAATTCTTCAAAAATACCTCGTAAAAATATTTTTTTTGTTGTTAAAGCTGGAAAAGTATCATCAAGGTCATACTCAAATTTTTCTCCAAAGATTGAATATGTTCCAATTCCAGTACGATCATTATTTTCAATGCCATTGGTTATTATTTTTTTTAATGTGTTCATATAAATTGTTTCATTATTATTTATCCATTCAATTGTTAATGATGTTTTTTTACTATACTCAACATATCGATAATATATGTCAGATTCATAATTAAATTTTGAAACATATGTTAATGAATAATTTTCATTTATCTTGGGAAAATATGTATCACATTCAACATCATTGTATATTTCAGTCATATAAATTTTAGAGACTTGATTTGATTCAAGTGCCATTTTATAAATATTTTCCCCACCAATTACAAAAATATTACTAATATTATATTTTTTATTTAATGTATTTGTTTCTAATATATCATTAAAGTCATATTTTACATACGTATTTTTATATGATTCTATTTTAGATTTTAGTTCGCTACTTTTGTTATGCGTTAAAATTATATTAATTCGGTTTTTAAGTGGTTTATGTTTAGTTGGAATAGAATCCCATGTTTTACGCCCCATTACAACCATATTTTTAGTATATGGTTTAAATGTTTTAGATGTTATTAATTGAAAATTGTTAAGGTCAGATTGTAAATGCCATGGGATTTTATTTTCAAATCCTATACCATTATTTTTTTTACAAACAGCTACTATTATATTCATTATTTATTATTTATTATTTATTAGAATATGTTTATATTTAAATCGGTTTTTGTAAAATTATTATCTAAACATATATTATAAAATGTTTAAAAGTATGCGAAGAAGATTAAGTGGTGGTGCTCCAAGAAGACGAAGTGTTAAAAAATCTAAAAATAATAATAATAATTCTAAAAATAATAATTCTAAAAATAATACGAGTAATGGTAAAAAAGTAACATTTGCAGCTAAATTAGCAGCATTTATTCTTGAAGGATTAAATTCTAAACCTGTATTAAATGGAAATGATGCTGATATGCAACCTGAAGTAAGTGGTTCTATTCCATATTTACATATGAATATTAAGAAAAATGATGTCGTCAAAAAATTCAAAGAAACCCAACCAAAGAGAATTAGTGGTTTAAGTGCCATATGTAAGAAAAAGAAGCTTGAACAATCATTGAAATCTGTGAACTTTAATTGTAAAAAGCAATCAACTAATGGTGTTGTTAGTATAAACCATTCTATTGTTGCATCAATTAACAATAGATGGGATATGAGATCTAATGGACGAGCACACTTGAAAGTAATTGGTGAGTACATGATGGGTCAAGTGGAACGAGGCGAAATTCCAAAATCAAGTTTAAATTGGTGCCATGGTGGAAAAGACCTTAAATATTGTTAATTTGGTTATTTTTTTTTTAACATACTTGAAAATATAGATTCACTACTTAAGTCAATAAATGTAGCATCGGTTTCACATACAATTGTATAATAAAATTTGTATGGAATATAAATCATTGTATTTGGTCTACATATTACTTCAATATATTTTGATTTATTTATTAATGGGTATTTTACTAAATCTTGGTTCCAAAGATTTATTGGACTTTTATTATTTTTAGTATATAAATATTTTTCTTGATTTGGTGAAAATATTAGAAACCGGATTGTACCATCAAACACATAAAATAATCTTCTATAATTCGTTTGTTTTTGAATTATACTGTTATAATTCATAGGATACGTATGTACATCGTTTTTACTTGAAATACATAACGGAATATTATAATAATACAAGTTTTGTTTTATAATATCTTTATTTTTGTGTTTGAAATCAATATCGTATATCCAATTTTCAAATGAAATATTTGTAAAAATAGATATTAATTTATCTTTCAAAATAACTTCAAACATGTTTTTTTTAGGATTATCATATTGTAATATTTCAGTTGAATTATTTATAGTATTAATAGATATGTATTGAAAATAACATATTATTAGTAAAATTATAATCACAAATAATATACGTTTCATTTAGATAATAATATATAAAAAAGTAGTGTATTAAACTAATATTATTTTAAACTAATATTATTTTAAAATAGTATTATTTTAAAAATATTTAAAGATATATTTAAATATTATAGTATAAAAGTAAGTTGTAAAATGAGTGAAGAAAATAAAGAACGAATTGTAGGAAATTGTCTTGGACAAGTAAAATGGTTTGATAATAAACTAGGATATGGGTTTATTACCGTATTGGATAATGGACATAAAGGTACTGATATTTTTGTACATCAAACAAATATTTTTCCATTAGATACGGAATACCGGACACTTATGAAAGGGGAATATGTTTCCATGAATGTTAGTAATGATGATAAGATTCAAGCACAAAATGTAACTGGTGTTCTTGGAGGTTCATTGCGGTGCGATGAACCTAGAGTTGTAAGAAGAAGAGGTCCTAAACAAAGTAATGATGAAGAAAAGGAATAATAAATTATTAACTTTTTATTTAAAACTTAAACTAATTTAATTTATATATTTATATTTAATTTTGATGGAATCATCAGAAATCTGGAAAACTATAATAATACCATTATTGATAGGACCTTTATTTTTATATTTAAAAACGTTGTATGATAATTATGTTATATCTAAAAAGGATCATGATTTAATAAAATACACTAACAAGAAAGAATATTTGACAACTGTTTTGAATACTTTTTATTGGCCATTATATTTAAAATTGTTATCAATTCATCAATTGAATTATAATATTCCAATAAAAAATGAATTTGAATATATGTCAGATGAAAGTGAACCAGATATAAGTGAAAAATCGGAATCTGATATAGAGTACAATAGATGTAATCATAATGGTTGTAAAAGTATAATTCCAAATTCATCATATAACTGTAAAATATGTGAATGGGAAAAGAAAAATAATGAAAATATTACTATAAATATTAATAGTATAGAAAGGGATGTATTGATAGATGTTGATACAATAAAATTATTAGAAACTCATATCAATAGATTATTTAATGAAGCGCTGGAAATATTAGAAACAAACATATATGTAGTACGGTTAACGAATAGATTAAATAAAAATATAATTCAATTTATTAAATATTGTAAAATTAGGTCTATCATATTAGAAGGATCAATCCATAAAAAATATAATATAGAATATTTTGGTGTAAGGGATAATACACATAAATTACTTGATTTAATAGAACAAGATTTATTAAATTATCAAAAAGAATATAATTCTTTAATTAAAAATGGACCCTAATTATTTAACCTATTACTTAAAGAATAAATGATTAATTTTTAAAATGTTGTATTTAATATATTTTCTATGTATGACTAATTGTGTATTTGCAAATAATGCTAGATATGATTTACAAACACATATATACAATAATAATCACAATATTATTCCAAATAATGGTATTAATTTATCACTAACATTAGCAGTACGTGCATTTAATAATATTGATCAAATAGATGGTTCAATAAACATGAATGTATGGTTAAGATATGAATGGACTGACCCATCTATACAATGGAACACATATAATTATAATAATATTAGTTCAATAAATTTAGATACAAATCCTGAATATGAAAAATTTATATGGACCCCAGATATTTATTTGTATAATACAGCCGAAAAACCTATGAATGAATTAGATTATACTAAAGCAAATGTATATAGTAATGGTCATATTTTTTGGTCACGTCCCGGTCTAATAAAATCTACCTGTATATTTGATTTAACATATTATCCATATGATCAACAAGATTGTAAACTAAAATTTGGTAGTTGGGCATACAATAAAAATGAATTATATTTAATGTATCAAAATGACTCAATTGATACTAACAATTATCAAGAACATGAAGAATGGAATTTAGTTAGTTATAATACGACTATTAATAGTATAAAATATAAATGTTGTGAAGAAGAGTTTCAAGATATAGAATTTGGTTATACTATACGAAGAAAACCAGCATATTACAGACTCAATATTATAATTCCAACATTTGCCACAGCTACATTAATAATATTAACATTATTGGTGCCTTGGGATTCAGGAGAACGCATATCTTTTGCAGTAACCGTGTTATTGTCTATTATTGTATTTCTTCTAATTGTATCGGAAAATCTACCAAAAACAGATAGCAAACCATTATTATCACGAATGATTGTTGGATTAATATATTTTTCATTGATTGGTGTGTTATTTACTATTATTATTAGTTGTGTACATAACAGTATTCAAAATAAAACAATTAAAAAAAATAAACTATTAATTTATTTATTTTCAAGATGTAAATATATAGAATGTTGTATTAATAAAAAACTAACACGAAACAATAGTTACAATAATGCGATTTCATCAAATGAAAATGGTACTAATATACCAAATAAATATTCAGACGAATCGAATGATAGTTTATCTGTATCATCTGATGATTCAGTAAAAACAAATGATTCGATATATACAAATGATGATGAATTGAATTTAGACGAATGTAAAATATTGACTATAAAAATAGAAAAAATATTTATAGGTTTGTTTTTTATAAGTTTTGTAGTATATTGTCTTGTAATTTTCTTGAATATACCTAACTATTCTGGATAATTGATAATTTGACTTTTCTTTAATTTTATAACCTTCTTTTTCTCATTCACATTCAAAAAGTCAACATCGTCTTTTTTGATTATCTCGTAATTATCATTTATCACATTATTTATAAATTTATGAGCTGTTTTGATTTGTGTCATATTACGTGCGCCAGTAATTATTATACTACCACTTTGAAATATTGATACAGTTATTTTTTTACACTTACCATTACCGTCTCCATTACCTTTTCCATCACAATAGACATTACAATAACATTTTCCTTCAAATTCCTTATCTTCATTATTGGTATTAAAATAGTATTTACTATTTACACCTGGATATATACATGGTTCATAGGATGAGAAGATATTATATTTATGGCATAATAATTCATGCAATATATTACGTTTTACTTCAAATCCTAAATAATAATCACTATTTATCAAGACTATTTTATAATCTTTTATTTTACATACATTTGGTTCTAATATACCTTTTTCAATTAATCCAGTATTACAAGTCTTACAATTAGTATGTTCACCAGTTGAACATACATTACAAATATAATGAACACATTTAGTCTTTTTAACATTGTTACAAGACATATTAGTATTACAAAAATCACATTTAATAGACAACTCTTTAATTGATTCTAACTCTAATTCATTAAAAGATTTATAAAATACACCTTTCAAATCTTTAATACTATCTATCAATATTTTTACGGATGTTTCACCTTCATCAAAATTTTTAAGACCGGTCATTGATATAGCTCCATTATTGAATAGTTTTACATTATTTAATCTATCATGTTTAGGTTTAATAACAAATGTAATTTGATTAAAAAATACTCTCTTTTTCGCTTTTGCTTTTTTAGAGTGAATCTTCATATTTGTACCCCTTTTAATAGAATTACCATGTTCAATATATTGGATATCATCCGATATTTGTAAATATTTAGAAATAATTGCCAAATTGACAAATGAATTTATATTACAAGTTGCTGTATGGGTTGATATTCGTAAATCTGTAGAAGAAAATTTCATTCTCTTTAAGTCTATATATTAAACGCTTTTTATCTTTAAATTCATTTTTATGAATCAATTTTTTTTAATTAATCATAATTAATATAACATTTAAAAGGTATTTTAGGTATTATATTAATGTATGGATGATTATACTATATTAGGTATATCTAAAAATGATACACACGAAATAATAACACAAAAATACAAAAAATTAGCTTTAAAATATCATCCTGACCGCAATTTAAATAATAAATTAGAATGTGAAGAAAAATTTAAAGAAATTTCTAAAGCATATTATAACATTATTCATAAAAAATCAAATCATTCAAATGAACATAATTATTCAAAAATATACACTAAATTAAACAATGTTAAAGAATATTTTAAAAATATGAACTACGAAAGTATTATAAACAGTGTTATAGATAATGTATCTAATTTTAATGATTTTATAAATGAAAAAAATAATACACTTGAAAAAAGTGAAGACCTTTATATAAATGCCAATATAGAAATATTTGATATTTATAATGGAATAACTAAAACACTTTATATAGATAGGATTCGAAAATGTAATACGTGTAAAGGAATTGGTAAAACAATTAAAGATAAAAAATTAGAAAAATGTACACAGTGTAATGGTACGAAATATGCTAATACAGAAATTAAACTTGAATTTAATTGTAGAACCAAAAATATATATTTTCCAAAATGTTCACACCATTATAATGATAAAATACCAGGTGATATTGTAATAAATGTAATGTCTAAATCACACGATAATTATATTATTTATAATAATTATGATTTAATATATATTCATACTATTGATACTATTATTCATAATGAATACTATTTTGAATTTAAACATCTTGACAATAAATACTACAAATACAAAATAACAAATCCGATTTGTAATTATAAATATAAAATAAACAATTTAGGATTATTGTATAATGATAATGGTATCGAGAGAGGTAACATATATATTATATTACATAATAAACACAATACATATAATACCTCAATTGAATCTATTAATCATTCTAATTAATTAGTAATAAATCTTGATGCTATCCCCATACCTTCCAATTCTTGTATCAAAAGCTTACATGAATATGGTATTCTTATTTCAGAAAAATCAATATAATTATTACATGGCTTACATTTATAGATTTTTTCCTCAGGATTAACTGAAGCCATAAATCCACAATCATTACAAATAAATACCCTGTAATTATCAGATACATCTAACATACGCTCTTTCAAAAATTGAACACTACCATGAGCAATCATACAATCACGCTCCATTTCACCAAATCTAAGCCCACCATCTCGGGCTCTACCTTCAGCAGGTTGTCGTGTCAATAATACCATAGGCCCAGTAGCACGCGAATGAATTTTATCTTCAACCATATGCTTCAACCGTTGATAATAAGTTGGACCTATGAATATTTTTGTTGTCATTTGTTTTCCATTAAACCCATTATACATTATTTCATTCCCATTATTTTCAAAATTGTGTTTCTCTAACAAATTCATTATTTTTTCAATACTTGTATTATTAAATGGTGTACCATCACCATATCCACCACTAATAGTCGCAACTTTACCCAATATACATTCAATTAATTGGGCAATTGTCATTCTACTTGGAATTGCGTGTGGATTTACAATAATATCTGGTCTTATCCCATCTTTTGTAAATGGCATATCTTCTTCTGGCAAAACCATTCCACAAGTACCTTTTTGTCCATGCCGTGATGAAAATTTATCTCCAATAGTTGGTATTCGTGTAGAACGTACCCGTACTTTACAAAATTTATGACCATCCCCATTCCTATTCACATATATCTTATCAATATGACCACTTTCATTACTCCGTAAAAATGTACTACTATCACGATATACATATTTTGATTTTTTTTTATCTTTGATTGGAAATACCTTTCCAATAATGATGTCATTTGATGTAACATGTGTATTCACTGGTACAAATCCATTTGATTCCAATTTATCATAACACCCTGGCTTAATTCCAGCAGTAATATTTGGTACTGGTTTCATTATTCGTTCATCTTGTCCAGACGATTGTATTTTTTTCTCATCATCACGATATGTTCTGTAAAATGTAGATCTAAATAGTCCTCTATCTATTGACCCTTTATTTATAATCACGGAATCTTCTTGATTGTATCCTGAATAGGAACCAATCGCAACAATCACATTCAATCCATTTGGAATCTCTTTTGACGGAACTAATTTACCAATATTAGTATCGACAAGTGGCTTATTTGGATAATACAATATATGACCCATTGTATCCATTCTTTTTCTAAAATTAGTCATATATACACCCATTGCTTGTTTACCCATCGCAGATTGATATGTATTTCTAGGGGATTGATTATGATTTGAAAATGGAATCAATGACGATAACAACCCTAAAATTAAACTTGGATGAATCTCACAATGTGAATATTTAATCTTCTTGTTTTTCAAATTATTATACACTGCTATCATTTTGTAATATGACTCTTCAGTATCTATATACTCAATACATCCAATACTATTATGTCTAATATCTTTGCTTAAATAATTTAGATTTGAATTCAACGACCTTAATATTAAATTTCTAAATTTGTATGATTTGTTTGATAAATTATTAATATCATCCTTTGTAATTAACAATTTGTTATTTTCTACAATATATAATGGTCTACAACATCGTCCAGCATCCGTAAATATATTAATTTGATTCATTTCAGTGTTAAATGATATAGAAGCATAAATATTAATTATACCCCTTCTTCTATAATTAATCAATGTATTATAAATTTCTTTCGTATTATTTGTAACATATATCCATGATCCATTTACAAATATTTTAGATAAATTTTTGAATTCAACTATATTCTCAATATCTTCAATTTTATTTACAGTTTCATTTTCATCTAATATTTTAATAATCGGATCTTCACTACTCTGATTCGTTATATATGTCATTATACTTAGATTTTTTACTAACCCAACAGCACCACCTTCTGGTGTTTCAGATGGACAAATAATACCCCATTGTGTATTATGTAATTTTCTTGGAGGAACTAATTTACCAGTTTTTTCCATCGGAGTATTAACACGTCGTAAATGTGACAATGTGGCATTATAAGTTAATCTATTCAATACTTGAGCTATACCAACTTTATTAGTTGAACTTTTAATACCCCAATTACCAGTCGCTAAACCATATTTTAATCCAGATTCAATAGTCGTTGATTTAATTATTTTAAACAAATTATTGTTATTTACTATGCTTTCAATATTCATATGTTTAGAATTTTTCCATGGATTACTATTTAATTCTTTCATTATTTGATTTCGCATATCTTTTGTCATTTTAGTAAAATATTGTCTAAATAGTAATGCCATCAAATAACCTGATGTTTCAACCCTCTTATTACAATAACTATCCCTATCATCATATGGAATTTCATTAAAATAACATCTCAACAACTTATTTACCATATAGCCTAAGAATAATGCCTTTTTCTTAAAACAATGTCCAACATGAGACAATACATCGCGCTCAATCATCTCTCTAAATAATTTTAATTTAGTATCTCTATCAAGTTTGATATCCTTTGGTTGTCCCAAAATTGAACTATGTTTCAATATATATTCTAAAGCATCTTCTTGTGTCACAATAAATGACCCTTCTTCTATAGAACTCGATAACAAATTCAATTTATCAACATTATCATTTACATCGTACAATATATGTTCTAATATACTTTTATCAGATACAACTCCAAATGCTCTAAACAAGATAAATAATGGTATATCTAATCTACAATGTGGAATATTTACCTTTAATGTTTTACCACGCAATACATCTTTATTTGAAAATTTTATACTACAATTTTTAGGTGTATTAAATCCAACTTTTGAAACTGATTTTACTTCAGCTATATGACTATATTTTAAATTACTTTTACTAGCTTTGAACACATAAACCTTTTGTTCAGCTATCTTTTCTTGTCCAACAATAACCTTTTCATTTCCATTTATCACAAAATAGCCACCCAAATCTAAGTCACATTCATTTCTACGTTTCTTTTCTTCATCCATATCTCTAACACAATATTTTGAGCCAACCATTATCGGAATTTTTCCAATATTAACCTTTTTCAATACTTTACTATTGATTAATTCCTTTTGATTATTATTATTTTTATATATTTCAATTGTTAAATCTATAAGAAGTAATGATGAATATGTCAAATTTCTAAGACGAGCATCAGTTGGAAACATCAATTTTGTACTACCATTATTTTCATATATTACTGGTTTATTAAAATATATATTTCCAAAATTAATATGGATTTCATGTTTGTATGTATTTGTTTTCTCATCATAATTATTAAATATCAATAATGGATTTGACTGTTTTACTATTTGCTCTATTTTAAGATCAGTAAAATCATTAAACGAATCTATATGATGTTTAATCAAACTAATATACTTATCTTCCTTTAAATATGCTTCTGCTACTTTCCAGGTATCAGTTTCATAATTAAATTTTGATTTTTCCATAATATTTAATTGTTGGTATTAAATATTAATTCAATTTTATAAAAATATAAAATAAACTTTAAATAATAATTTACATACATTTTGATTTTTATACATATAATACACTATGGTAATTTATCTTTCAACGCATGGGTGTCTTTATTAACATACAACTCTTCATTATGTAATTTATCATCAGAATATTCAACAATATTTTTATAATCTATATTGTTTGAATATTTATTAAAATTATCATTCAATGTTGTATTTAATTCAAATGGTCTTATTTCTGGATAACTATTCAACATTTTTGAATATTCATCATTATCGTATTTCATATAATACTGTTTTTGTAAAAATGTTCTTATTTTTTCTCGTTCTAATGACTTATTTTTAGTCATTAATGTTTTTAATACTGTATCTCCCAAATTATTTGTAGTATGTATTTCACCACCATATTGTACTAGTATATCTACTATTTTGTAATTTAATCTATCATATTCAAAATCATGTCTTAATGGTATAACTGCCGTATGTAATGGCGTTTCTCCATATTTATTTTTTATCAAAATATTACTAAATCCATTATAATCCAATAATATTTTAACACAATTATAAGAACCAGACCTTACAGCACAATGTAATACAGTATCTCCATATTTATTCGTGTGATCTATCGAAAATCCACATTTTAACAATTTATCGACACAAGTGTAATTTCCCTTTAAACATGCTATATGTAATACATTATTTAAATCTTTATTTACAATGTGTTTTTTACAATCACTAAATTTTATTAAATAATCAATACATTTATCAGCTTTATAATATACAGCATGGTGAAAAATAGTATTTCCACCATATCCATATTTTAATTGAACATCTCGATTTTCACCATTTTTATAATAATTCTCTAAATATTTAGCATCATCTCTTTTTACTGCCTCGATCAAATAATAATGATTTGTTTTTAATTCATCCATATTTTTATTTTCTATTGTAAAATATTTATCATCATTACAAAATGATGTATAACAATCTTTAGTAAATCCACTTTTAACTGTATATATCTCATCTTTTTTAGTATCTTCTAAATTTATTAATTTACATAAATCATAAACATCTGGTTTTTTCCAATTTCCATCACCACAATCAGCTTTGTCTTCTTTATTACATACTTTAATTGAATCTATTGTATTACTATGTTCAGATACATCTACATGCTTATATTTTTCTAATGTTTGTTCAATCGTACTTTTTTTATCTTCATCATCTAATTTATTTAAATAATTTTCATCTATAACAATACCTTTATCATCTTGATTACAACACACTTGCCTTTTACTATTCTTGTAACTTCCACACTTATTGTTAAATAACGTTTTTATATTTACAATTTCATTATCTGAAAAAGCCTTATTTGTTTTAGGATTTATATTTTTAAATTCAGACTCATTATAAGGTCTATAGGCTAAATTACATTGTTTCTTATCATCAATACAAGACTTATTTGTTAATATATCTGTCAATAAATTATCGTCTTTATTGAATTTTAACTCTTTCGTTTTTCCAATTATTTCACTAATTTCTGTAATATCTTTAAATTTTAATTTTAATAATTCAATCAATTTATTTAATTCCGTTTCTGATATTTCGTCAAATATTAATCGTATAATAGTCTTATCATCTACATTTTGAAATGGTTCATAATTTGTAAAATTCTGTTGTGCGTCTTTATTAATACAAGTCACGTTGTCATTATTATCTATATTCGTTGTACATTTTTGTTTCCAACAATGTCTATTTGTGTTCCATGCTTCCGTCAACTTTTCGTTCTCGACCTTGTCTCCCTCTTCTTCATATATAGCCAGTTGTAAATCAGACATTATAAATTCGTTTCCGGTACATATATCTTTTTTTAACGTGGCCCACTTATCAGTTTCTGCCATTCCTTTAAATATAACATTAATTTTTGAACAGCTGTCTTTTGATTCTTTTGGTTGATGTGGTAAAAATAATGTATCACATTCATTGCCACTATTAGGTGTTGTACTACTAGCTGTAGTTCCACCATTTGTAGCACCACTAGCTGTAGTTCCATTAGGTGTAGTTCCACTAGGTGTTGTGCCAGAAATATCTTCTTTTATTTCTAAATTTGAAACTTCTTCTCCAATAGCATCTTTAATATCTGTCTCTTTTAGTTTTATTTTTGTTACAATTTCTAATTCTGTTTTTTTTTCAGAACTAAAATTTTCTCTAATAAAAAAGAAATAAAAAAAACATAATATTATAATTATCAACGTTAATATTTTTATCATTAATATTAATATATAAAATAAAATTATCTAACATATATTCTATTTTCATTCACAATTAAATAAAAATAAAATAATAAAATAATAATAAGCATTATCAAATATCTATTCATTATATATATACTTACATAATTTTTAATAATATGATTATAATTATGACAATAAAAACTATAATTCCAATAATAATAAACATGTTGTTCACCTCTTGATTATCATTATTATTTACCATAGCATTATTATTGACCATAGCACTAGGATTGACCATAGCATTATTATTGACCATAGCATTATTATTGACCATAGCATTATTATTTACCATAGCATTATTATTGACCATAGCATTATTATTGACCATAGCACTAGGATTGACCATAGCATTATTATTGACCATAGCACTAGGATTGACCATAGCATTATTATTGACCATAGCATTATTATTGACCATAGCACTAGGATTGACCATAGCACTAGGATTGACCATAGCACTAGGATTGACCATAGCACTATTATTGACCATAGCACTAGGATTGACCATAGCACTAGGATTGACCATAGCACTAGGATTGACCATAGCACTAGGATTGACCATAGCACTAGGATTTACTGCCTCTGAAACATTAATACTAGTCATTGTATTATTTGGTATATTTTCATTAAATAATTGTCTTTTAACACTTAATGGATTATTTGGATTTAAAGTATTTACATTAACTTTATTATTTTCTAAATTATTTGAATTATTAATATGCTCGTCATAATAATAAGGATTATCATTAGTATTTCTTAAAAAATTTCTTTTTTTATTACCATTCAATATTATATGTTTATCATGAATCAATATTTTTGCCTTGTCGAATCCATTAAAATCATATTCATACAAATATGATTCACCTTCTGGGGTTTCATAATCAAGTACGTATTTTTCGGTTTCTGGATACATTTTGTTTATATTATTTAATGCCTCGTTAGACATATTGTTATCATTTTCGTAATTGTAAATATTTGCTTCTTCTGTAATTTCATTTAAATCAATAGTGCTATTTGATATTTCATTTAATCTTTCACTCACGTCTTTATCACTAACAATTACAGTTATAATATTTTTCTCTTCATCAACTATTAAATCTACAATTTGTGTAGAATCTACATAATATGGATGATTTGCTAATACACGTGTAATATAATCATAAATAACATCTGGTGTTAAGCCAGATACATCGGTATCAAAATTTAAATCTATTTTATATACAGACTCATAATCATCTAACGAAGATTTTACTATATTATTTCTATCATCTGCCATATATTATTAACAAATAAATTAATATAAGTTAAAATTTAAAAAAAAAATAATTGAAAATTAGTATGGATACAAAAATAAAAATTATAAAATTACAATCAACCAATTCAGATAAAACTAATTTATACAAAGATATATTATCATCATCTGATAAAGTAAAAGCTATAATAAAAAAAACAAAAGCAAATAGAAACAAATATAGAAGAGAAAAAGAAACAATGAATTTAGATAATGAACAAAAATCAAAAATTGATTTTAAACTAAACTCAATTAGTGAAGAAAGTCCAATTACTGAAGAAAAAACTAACTATAAAGTAACAATCGTTAGTGGCGAAAAACCAATTCGTGACGAAAAACCAATTCGTGACGAAAAACCAATTCGTGAAGAAAACACAATCCGTGAAGAAAACACAATTAGTGAAAAAAAACTAATTAGTAATGAACATATACAAAATGATTCTTTTTTTCCTGATATGAATCAATATCTACCTAAAAAAGAATATAAAAAAACAAAACAAAACAAAACAAAATTCTTTAAATATGAACCACAAAGAAATTGTATTAAATCAAAAAAAAATGTATATATTTCATCCCAAAAATCAAAGAAAATAGCAACAGATTTATTTAAAAAATCTAATAGTATTTTAAAATATTTTGATAACAAAAAAAAACAAACCATGAAAATATTTACTAAAAAACAGATAGATAAATTTATAAATGTATTAAATTATTACGCAGAATACGAACAATACAAAAACATTAATAAATATATTAAAAAATTAAATAAATATCAAACGATTCAAATATTATTTAAATTAAAATTAATAACAAAAAAAAGTAACGCCCCTATTTCTTTATTGAAAAATATATTATTTACATATTTTTATTCTTCAATAACAATATCTTAAATATAAGTTACAAATTTATTACCATATAATCTAAATTTAGCTTTTTTACTTTTTTTGTTTCTTTTTTTTTTGAATCTTTTTTTAGATTTATACATAGTATATAACTATAAATTAATTAATTAACAAATTTTAGATTTCCAATTCCATTTTTAATAACAAATATATTATAACTAACAATAAACAAATATACTTTAAAATTATATTCTGAACATGTAGATATATGTTTTTTAAAGTAAATCATTGGATTATGTATATCCGAAAAATTACACGAACCAGATGGCTGATAATCTAATGGATTTAATGAAAATGAATATACATATATACCATTTAATGGTTTTTTTTTGAAATGTTGATACGGCTGCTGCTTACTAAAATAATCAGAATCTTTATCAATCCTCAAATTACCATCAAACTCTATTTTAACATTTGTTAACATATTTTTTTTTAAATTAGTATTTGTAAAATCGATAGTATGTTCTGGTTTTTTTATACTGTAAAATATATCTTTATTTGTGTCTGTACTATAATAACAATCATTGTAAAGATTACTATTTGAATATGGTGGAATATCTTGTATTATCCAATTACTATAATTACTCCATTCATTAATATGCTTAAAATCATCTCTCTTAATCACCCATGTCAAATATTTAACTGGATTGAACGCAGAATATATTTTAACTGGGGTTTCCTCTATATTATACATTAATGTACTACCATCGTTATTCATTATTCTCGGTTGTTCTATTAAATACTCATGATCATGAACCGCGAATCTTTTCCGCTCTTCATCATCTAAAAATATATATTCACCTTCTAAACTTGGCTTTATATTGAAACTATAATTATTAGTAAAATAATCTATCTTGTGATGTTCTTCATCTTTTGGTTTTATTCTTTTATTAAATGATGGAGAACCATTTTTACTATATTTAGCATCTATAATCGTATATAAATCTCTAAATTGTTTCATATCAAAATCTACACTCAATGTACTATATTGTAAAGCTATCAATGGTATTGCTAATCCACTATTTAAAGAAAATGAAAATGGTAATGGTACCTTTATTTTACGTGATTTAATAGATGGAAAAATATCTGTATATGTTTCCGTAGTATTTGTTTTTATTTTTTCAGAATGATCAAATTTTACATTATGTCCATTAAATTCTATTTTTTTACTACTATATTTAGATGATTGTTCTAATGGTGTTTGTCCAGTCGTTATATGCGGGTAATTCCCATTTTGTCCTAACCCATATTTAGGATCATAAATTTCTTTAACATGTCCTATATTTTCATTGAATATTTGCTTTTCATCATCACTTAAATGTAATTCTTTCCAGATATTTACATAATCCGAATGTAATGTGCTAATTATTTGATTATTTATTTTTAACGATACTTTATTAAATATATTTATACCAATATTTTCAATCCATTTAAATTCAAAATTTTCAGAAACACCATCATTAACACATTTGCCAGAATATATATCTGGCAACTCAAATGTTAAATATATATTACGCAATAAATCACCATTTCTTGGTACATCTGCTTTCATATTTACAGCTTCATCATACACTAATGTATTTCGTGTAATATTATCGAATTTGATATTTTCCATAGCAAAACGAGTATATTTTCTATATACAATTTTATAAAATGATATTTGTGGATTTATTTCTAAAAAATTATTTGTGGCATTTTTATTATAATTTTTAATTTGATACAATGCTCCAACTGTCATAATTAATATTAATACATATTTTTCTTTTAAATATAGTTTATTATTATAATGGTTAAAAGAACCAAAAAACGTGGTTCAAGTTTAAATAATTCATATTCTCCAACAAAAATAACAGAAATACGCCGAAATGAATACATCACATCTGTAGTAGATACCTATTTTTCACCTAAATTATACTTAGATACTATATATATATTTGATGACAAAACTATCCAACATTATATACGAACAAAGATACATAAAGACCAAAATGTATGTGTTGTTTTGATTTTTGATGATAAGATTAAAGATTTATATATCGATCAAATTGATACATGTTCTATTAATGGAAATACTATTTTAAAAAAAAGCAAACAAATTTCTACACAATTAAAATACAAAACAATCCGATTATACGACGCATCACACATTTATTTTAACAACACGAAACCAGACACTAAGTGTAATCTATCATTAAGCACCTATAGAATAATGTTGTATGGTGAATCGTGGTACAATAAATATGGATTTAAAAGCATTAATCATTCTGAAGAAGTCGAAACATGGGATGTATATAGAAAATTACCTTTTATTGAAACCTTTTATATGTTTTTAGCAAAAGAAAAAACAATCGACTTTAATACTAATTCTTGGGATGGAAAAATGAAAAGATTAAAAACACAAATAGAACAACAAGAAGCTCAAAAAGAAACTTTCCCAGAATTTTACAAACTATTATCAGACGAATTTAAATCTATTCAAAGTATTACTAGAAACGATTATAATGAATTTATGTTTGATAATAATACAATACACTTACTAGAATATGATATATTGTCGTTCATAAATAATTATTCCATAAATATGATGACTTCCACACATAATGTATTTAAAGAATTGGAAAAAATACGTTTAAAAACACCAAATACACAAAAAGGTTCATCCTTTTATTGTGGTTTAGCCAAAGTGTTGAACTTATTTCATAATCACATTGTGTACACTAGAAATTTAACTTATTTAATTTAATTTATATTCAATCCAAATGATATGTAATGTTTAGTAATCTTTTTTATAAACACGTTATTGTTCTATATTTTATATAAGAAATGATAGTTTGAATAAAAATAATAAAATATAATTAAATAATAATGGGAAATATATTTGAATCGTGTAAAGGAAAAAAACAAACACTATTTAACAATTCGTTATTTGAACCATTAAATAATAATGATCCGTATTCTAGTTTAAATTTATATAATAATTTAGATTTTATAGAATTAAATGAAGCGTTAGCAAGTTACAAACAACGTATCGAAAAATGCGAATACAACATAGTGACAATTGAAGAAAATTGTCAAGAAAATTTTAAATTATTATCTAAAGATATTCACCATATTAACAGCAAATTACATGCCGAACCACCAACTGTCATCTAAATAGGGTGGTAACGCCCCAGAATCAGAACATTCTATATTTGCGGGTCCTTTTCTAGTGACTGCCTCGATTTCATCATAACTTAAGGCTTTTCTATGGTATCTTAAATCTGATAAATAGCCATCGAATCCCCCATTCATATTTATCCATAAATCGCCAAAATTTTGTTTGGCAACTCCATCTAAATGTTTCCTTTCTCTTAAATATCCATTTATATACACATCTAAATATGGTCCAGTTAATACAATAACGCAATGGACCCATCTTTTTATTGGAATATTATCTATATCTACATATTCATAAATTTTATTGAATGTATTCATATATATTCGTAACGCATTTTTGTCTGGATGAATGTAGACCCCAGGAGCCCTATTTGGATTTGATGTTTTGTTACCTTTATGGAACACATGCTTCCATTCACCAAACATATATTGCATATTTTCGATTACAAACCAGAAACTGTAAGAAAATTCGGCACCACCAGCCTCATTATCAGACCGATATAATGTTATTGAATTTTCATTTTTAGGGTCTTGTGTAACAATTTGTGAATTTTTTGCGTTTTTACCAGTCTTTAATATCCATGGACTATTATTTTTTGAATTTATAAAATGAAAAATACCAGCATATATTCCATACATAACCAATACAACCACAATTAATATAACTAATATTTTACCTATTTGTAACACTAATGGATCCATATAATATAAGGTAATAAATTAATTTAAGATTTGATGAATAATCTTTTATTTTAAAAATAATTTATACTGATGATGATGGTCCTTTACTATACCGTGATACTATTTCTTCATAACTAAGTGATTTATTCGTATATTCTAACTGTGACAAATATCCATTAAATCCAGTTTCTTTAGTTTGTCCAGCTTTTCCAATAAATAAATCACCATCACTTACTATTGGTGCTCCAGACATAATACAACTTTTTTTTAACAATCCATTCAAAAATATATCTAACACATTGTTCCTTAATGATACATTTATATTTACCCATTGCTGTAATGGAAAGTGTTCAATATCGCACACATCTACATCACCACTTGAACATTTTGAATCACATTGTTTAACAGTATCATACTGAGTATCTAATCCAGTTAATACACGCAACGTATTTTTTTCTTTTAGTAACCAAATACTTGGATTAGATTTTTTATTTATTGTCGCTGTTTTGTCCGAACTCATTAATTGTTCATGTGAACCTATATCACCTTTAAATAAAATACATTTATCTTCAGTTTTTCTATAATCGTAATCGGAAACATATACCCACATATTAATATTGTATTCATTTCCAGAGGCTGATGCTGGAATACTACTGCTAGTTATCATTTTATAACTAGCACCATCATGAATATATGGTATTAATAATTTTGATTTAGAATATTGTTTTTTTTTTTGATAATATTTGTACAAATAATATCCACCAACACATAATAATATTACAACTATTACAACAACTATTATAATAATAACAGTAGAACCTGAACCACTTTTAGCATTATTTTTAGTATTGGCATTATTTTTAGCATTATTTTTAGCATTATTTTTAGTATTATTTTTAGCATTATTTTTAGCATTATTTCTGGCATTATTTCTTGGTGTATTATTTCTGGCATTATTTCTTGGTGTATTAGTTCTTGGTGTATTAGTTCTTGGTGTATTAGTTCTTGGTGTATTAGTTCTTGGTGTATTATTAGCATTATTCAGATTATTAGCATTATTCAGATTATTAGCATTATTCAGATTATTAGCATTATTCAGATTATTAGCATTATTCAGATTATTAGCATTATTCAGATTATTAGCATTATTCAGATTATTAGCATTATTCAGATTATTAGCATTATTCAGATTATTAGCATTATTCAGATTATTAGCATTATTCAGATTATTAGCATTATTCAGA
>Ga0209307_1000330_pt1 | contig 34923 bp, 40 predicted proteins | sample COGITO_mtgs_1105_FD_185519 | JGI IMG/M metagenome (GOLD analysis project Ga0209307, IMG submission 185519) | Pelagic marine microbial communities from North Sea - COGITO_mtgs_110530 (SPAdes) (version 2) | ecosystem: Environmental > Aquatic > Marine > Epipelagic ... | reverse complement strand
AATAAAATAGTATAATTATATGTATTTATTTTCATATGGTTCTAATACACATGAAGACCATCTAAAAAAATTTGTTAAAGCCATGTATATTACAAATGGCACATTAAAAGACTACAAACTATATTTTAATCATTTATTTGTTTATGCGAATATAATGAACGAAATTGGAAAAGTGACACACGGAACAATCCACAAAATAGCATCCATTACCGATAAATTAGAAGCGAAAGAAATATTTTGTAAATTGATAGATGTAGATGTATTAGGAGATGATAAAAAAAACTATAAATGTAAAACATACATATCTAAATTACCATTAATCAACTTATTTGTATTACCTTACTATAAAAAATTGTTGGAAGAAGGTTACAAACATAGAAAGCTTGTAATGCCAGCTATAAACTCATTGTACTTGTTTATTATACATTGTTTTGGTTTAATCTTTGGATTATACTTGTTGTTTTATACTAAATACAAATACATAGGTATTATATTGGCATTTATTGATTTTAGTTTAGTGTTAGATCATATGTTAGAATACAATGTCTACAATTCATTGCGGTCTAAATATAAACTATTAACAAAAATCAAAATATTTATACCATTTGTATTATTGATTACATATTTGATTTATTTATAATTATTACTTAAATATAATAACAGTAATAAAAATATGGGAACTGATATTTTAACATATATATTATTATCTGGAAAACAAGAACAAATTGACCATTTTATAAATCATCATCGTAAAACAGTGGATGATATGGAATTATGGGATTGTAAACAATTTTTAATAGATAATGAATGTGATGAATATTTAGAAAATCCAGAAATAGATACTTGTGGAAGATTTTATCAAGGTAAAAATTCAAAAGGAATTAATTGTATAACTTTAGTGGCAAAATATTCAGAATTTAATGAATCTATAAAATTAGTATGTAAATATTATAATGATTTAACTGTCATAATAGATGTAAGAGATGAAGATTATGATTATGGTATTGGATGGTTAGTTATTAAAAATAGATATGTATTAGGCGAAGATTATATATCATTATCGCACGTAAGTAACTTTGAAAAAGAAGTCACTAATAATATAGAAATATATGGCGAGAATCATCTCATAAAAGATGCGATTGATGAATTAAAATTAGAATTCAATACATATGATATAGAAGAGTTGGATAAAAATAATATAACATTTACAAGTATAGAAATACCAGAATATCATAAAATACTAAAATTAATAAAAAAACACAGTAATTTACATATTGTTTATAGATATACTGGAAATACACCTCATAAATTTGTTGGATATGTTGTTTATAAAAATAAACATATTATTTCCGATCAATTTTTTAATTTAAATAAAGATGAATATAGCCATTTTTATATAAATTATTTTGAATATAGTAGTTTAGACGATTATATTTCCAAAAATGTTATGAACTTTATATAAGAAAGTCATAATAAATATCGTTATATTCTATTTTCTCATACTTAATATTATGTATATCTAAATTATTTACTAATGTGTTAATGCTTTTTTGGTTATTAAGTTGAAATCCAATCAACACTTTTCCTTTGTATCGATTTGTTTTTTTGATGTACTCAAAATGAATAATGTCAGTTTCTGTATCTAGTATATTATTTATGAAATGTTTCAATTGTCCTGGGGTTTGACTAAATTCAATCATAAAATAATGTAGCAACCCCATATATTCTAGATTTAAACGCATTATTTCATTGTATCGTGATATATCATTATTTCCCCCTGATAACACAACTACTATTTTTTTATTTTCCAAATTATAGTCATTACTAAGCTTTTCTAAACATGCTATACCTAATGCTCCTGCTGGTTCTAGTATAATCCCATCATCTTGATAGCAATTAACTATTTCGTGACATAATTTTAGTTTAGAAACACTGTATAATGAATCTAAATTATTGTAACATATATCAAATGTTTTATCACCAACTTTAGGTACAGAAGCTCCATCAACAAATGTATCTATGGAGTCAAATAGCATTGGTTTCCCATAATCAAATGCTAATTTTAGACTTTCTGCGTTTTCGGGTTCAACGCCAATTATTTTACAATCTGGGTTTATTGCTTTTGAGTAATTGATAATCCCAGAAATGAGACCTCCTCCACCAACTGGTGATATAATAAAGTCTGGACTTGTTTCTTTATATATTTCATAGCATACTGTAGATTGACCATTTATGATATCAGTATCATTGAATGGGTGTATAAAGAGTTTATTTTCTTTTTGGGCAGTATCCATTGCTTCTACCAAACATTCTTGTAAATCATTTCCATATGTTTGTATAGTAATATTGTGTTTACCATAGTATTTTATTCTATTAATTTTTTGTAATGGGGTTGTATTTGGAACATATATAGTTCCATTTAAATTAAGATTGTTACAACTATAGGCAAATCCTTGAGCATGGTTTCCAGCGCTAGCACATACAAGTCCATTTGAATTTTGATAACTATTATCATGGATTACCGATTTAATTTTATTTAACGAGCCTCTAATTTTAAAGGAACGTGTTATTTGTAAATCTTCACGTTTGTAAAATATGTTGGTATTGTACATTTTGGAAAGGCGCTTATTCAATTCTAATGGTGTAACCATTATATCATTTCTAATAATGTTATGACATATTTGTATCATTTTTAGATATGACATGGTTGACAAATTTAATGTAATGATTATCATAATAAAATTGATTTTAAATATTTTCAATTTTAATATATTAAAGATGACGCTCAATCCAGTAAAAATTTCAAGATATTTAAGATTAAAACATCATCTTAAAATGGATGTTGAACAATGCGAGCTTTTAGTAAAATCATATACAACTGGTTCAAAAGAATTACAAATACAAATTTCTATGATATTTATGGTATTGTTTGAATTATCGATTGAAACAATTAATGAATTAGCTAAAGATAGTTCATCATCGGTAAATACAGTAGATACCACAATTAAAGAATTGAGTGGAAAAATAAATACATTGGCAAAAGAAATTACCGAATTAAGATTACAAAATGAAGAATTGAAAGAGAATTATTGGAAATTGAATCAAAGTGTCGTAAAGTCTAAATAATTTATTTATTTAGTTTATTTAGTTTTTTTAATTCGCGGAGTTTTTTTAGGTTGTATTTATTGACATCTCCTCTAAATAATACAACAAAAAATATAGAACTAATCATCAATAAATATAAGACAATAAGAACCATACTATAATAATAAATAAATGTTCTTTCCCATGATTTACTACAAACACATTTATTTATGACTATATTTTGACTGTATGTAAATAACGCATATACATTAACAAATCCAAATATAGAAAACACAGTTGATAAGAATTGGAACAATTGTGATGAATAGGTTACATTACCAACATATACAATTGTAAATACTACAATTCCAACAATTGTTATTAATGAATAGTATTTGATATAGTCTCTTCTCCAATCTTCAGAGCATTCACACGTTATTTTTTCTAATTTTAGCACATAGTTTACTATTAATAAATTTACTAAAAACGAAATAAAGATTGAAATCATTTTTCCAGATAACATTATACAATACTAATATATTTTATTTACATCTAATCATTTTTTCACGTAAATAAGCTACTAATGATAGTCTCGTATAATCTTTATCAATTGGTTTAATTTTTGTATTACAATGCCATTCATGAACATCCATTGCTAAAAAATCTCCATTTCTAACATCGATTGCACATTTAAATTGAGGAAATCCAGTACAACCACCTTCATATCTTCCTTCTTCACACACTATTAAATTACCAAAACCTTGCTTTAAATCTCCAGCATCTCTATGTAATGCTGTTCTCCAGTTGTAATTTATAGTGACTGTACTAAAAGCGGTATCTTTAATAACATACTTGGTTTTATTTGCTTGTTCATATTGGATTTTATAGTTTACAGGAATTAATTTCTTGAATTGTTTATCAATACATTTGATAAATGGTAATACATTATTCCATTTTTCGACTTGTTGCGATGTAAACGCTGTTGTTCTACAATTTGGAGCACCCACCCCTAAATTTCGGTCACGCTTATCATAAAACCCAATAATATTACTTCTAGATATATTACCAAGGCTATTTTTAACAAGTTTTCCAGTTAATTTAGAAATATAAGCTAAAACCCTAAATTTACTTTTTCCAACCAACTGATTTTCGTTATTAGCATATGACGGCATTTTTTTTAAATCTATAACACCGGCTGATGCGCCTCTATTATCATGAGTTTTTTTTGCGGCTTCTTTCAAATTATCTAATGCCACTTTACACAGTTTTTCTGGCAATACATTTTTTCTAAATTTGAATAATATTTTTTTAGTGTTATTTTCATCATAATAATAACAATCGCAATCATAATCAACTATGGTCTTATAATGTTTTTTATCGAAATACTCTCCTTCTTTTGATTTCATGTGTTCATCTGTTAATAACTTTTTAGCAATTATAACTTTAACATGTTTCTTTTTCATCGATAATTTTTGTCTTTTATTTCTAGAAATATTTTTGCTTCTTTTATTTCCAACATATGACTGTATATTTAAACTTTTACCTTTTTTAGGGTTTCCATAAAATGTATTTTTGCTTCTATTCATTCTTTTTTTAGGTAATTCAGTTAAACTTTTGCTTTTTGCTTTTTTAGTGGTTTCAGTTAAACTTTTTCTTCTTTTTCCTTTTTTAGTGGTTTCAGTTAAACTTTTTCTTCTTTTTCCTTTTTTTCTATATTTTTGTTTGTCCATTAATAATAGCAAATATAAAAAATATAATTATTTTATTTTATATTTATAATGCTAACAAAAAAGAATTTATTTAGACGTGTTAATAAAAAATCATCAAAATTAAATAAATATCTTAAATTGCAAGGAGGATCACCACCACCACCACCACCACCACCACCACCAACAATTGAAATCATCGAGGAATTATTACAAGTAGATGCTACTCATATTAAGGATCAAATACAAGAAGCAGATGATGAATATGTAGACGATTCAACTCAATTAACTGTATCAGATATACATATGAATTATATAGTTTCAAATATGTATGTTAATGATTTTTTGAATTGTGATATGGAGGACGACGATGATGATGAAATCTATCGTACTATAAAATTATTAACAAAATATCCCCCAGATAAGAATAATGGAGGATTTACATATAATGAATATTGTAAAATAAGAGAATATAATTCTATATTTGATGAAGAAAAATTTGTAGATGCTGATTCTGAAGATATTCCTATTTTATTGGATATTCAAAATGTATCCATAAATGGATTGAAGATAGATATACCGGACTCATTTCCGCAAGATATTATATATTTAACCGGTTGGTATTATGGTGAATTTGTGTGTGAAGTCATATTATTATTAGCAGAATTACAGGTGAATAATACATATACAATGAAAAAAATTGATACGCGCATTAACCGTCTTTTAAACAGTTTTTATAATTCTTTTGGAATTGAATATATAGAATTACATGAAATGTCTGATACTGAATATAATAAATTCTTTGATACATTATTATATGATTTTAAAACTAACTATAAAAGTTTAGAAACATCAATTGGTGATGGATACAAATTAGTAAATTTAGATAATCATAACCTTATATATGCTTTATTAGATGGAACCCAAAAATATGTATACACTGAAGATGTATGTGAACCACTATTAGAACCTTGGAATATTAATGACAAAATATTATTTGATATAATTATTAAAGAAGATAAAGAACACCCAGATATTCCTACAATTCACAAAATATTTTTAACAAAACCAGATGACAGTTGGGGAAATAATTATGAAATAAATATTTATGAATCTAATTATAATATTGAAACAAATCCTATAAAAGAATCTTTATTAGAGAAAGGAAACATAATATTTGATATTAAAACTGTTTTTAAAAAAGGTATTTTAGCTGAACACATTACAAAAGCAATGGAAGACGAGAAAAAAATATTAGCCACATCAATGAGTGATGTATCAAAGAATGGAGGTGGAATAAAAAGAACATTAAAAGGTGGTACTGGTCCTATTCTTATCAAGGATTGTTTGCCTATAAAAAAGTTATTGTATGGAGATAATGATAAAGATGTTAAAGATAAAGAGAAAGATTTAGATGGTGGAAAACATGATGTATTGAATAGACATATGTTGTATGATGGAACACATGATTTTCATACAGATCTTAAGAATTTTACTGAATCTAATAATGTATTGCCAGGTAATTTTATGAATGCGAAACGTAAATCAACAACAACTAAGTGTAATGAGGCATTATATATGTATAAATGTCTTCATGGTGAAGATGGATATTGTATTAATAACAATGTACCTATAGAAAATGGATTAAGGGTTTTTTTTGATAATGATTTTAAATCTAAATCTGATGATGATAATTTAGTAAATATGATAGGAACATTTGATATGGGTACACACGCAGATAAATCAAAATCATTCAATGGTCCAAAGTCTAGCGGTATATTTCCAAAAGACGAAAATGGTAAATTTACCGATGAAGCATTTGTGTCTGTTACAAAGGTTTGGGATTCATCAACGGGCGAACAGATTACCGATATATACAAAGGAGATAACCTTGAAGATAATATTCCATTATCGATGCAAGCCCATAATTTGATATCATTGTATGTGTTTTGGAAATATTGGATAAAACAATACAATATAGAATATTATTTAGAAAAGGAAAGGGCCAGAATACCATTTCTAAATGTTACGAAGAGAAACGGAAACCAAAAAGGAAAATCGAAACTTGCCGCTTATTTTTCTGTTTTAGATTTTAGTGATGGACACATTAATCCTGTTGCTGGTATGGAAGTTGTTTCTTTCAAAGACCAAACCACACTAACACAATACGGACTAAAATCAGATAGAAACGGTAATGTCAGTTTAGCAATAGATATAAAAGAAATTAGGATAAAAAAAAAAAACAATTCATCAAAGCAATTATTTAATCAAAAATTAACGAAACAAAAATGTTGGATTGAATTTACAAGTTGGCTAAAAGCAAATTTAGAAAAAATACAAATAATAAAAACAAACAAATTAGCAAAAAAAATCAATGTTGATAGAATAATTAATATTATTATGTTTTGTGTTAATCAAATAAATATTATAGAACCAACAATTGGATTAAGGTTTGTATGTAAAAAAAGAGGTACAGGTGGTTCAAGTATTGATGATGATATATTTGATTATTTAAATAAAGTTGTAGGGGGAAACATCAATGTATTTACAGAGAAAGACAAAGAAAAAATTCAAACAAAAGGTCTAAATGAAGAGGAAAAAAGAGAATATATACAAAAATATATATTGATTATTATGGTATGTTTGATTATTAAGCATAGTGGAGATACTACACAAACGTATTTAAGTGATATTTGCGATACATTTTCGTATTCTGAAGATCAGATGTTTATTTGCTCAGCATTGTTAGATAATAATAAATTGATAACATGCAATCAATTAAAACGAAAAAAAGATGATAAATCTAAATGGCCTTTTAATAAAACAGCCACTACAGCACAAGAAACAATACCAATATTTAAAGAAAAATTGGGTAATGATACTGGAAATATTAATTATACAATGACATATCAAATTAAATCTGAATTATTTGAAGATTTTTTACAAGTACAATGTACACTCCCTTCTGGTGACAATGCTGTAGACACACAGAAGAAAGACAAGTTAGAAAAAAATGGCATGGTAAAGAAAATAGACATTTTAAATTATATTACCGGTGAATCTGATAGCAAATTTGTATTAAAATCAAATGGTTATGTATTGTTTGCGAATGCTGTATTAGACTATTGGAAAAACTCTAATATAATATTTAATGCTTTAGATATTTCTATAAAAGAAATTATAGATTCATTAAATATTATAAAAGAGTCATCTAAATCAAAAAAAATTTCAATATTTAATCTTGAGGACTATCCATTTTATGTCATTAATAATTCAGATAAAGAATTATCAAACAGTCAAATAGATGATATAAAGGAAGTATTTAAAAGTGACAAAACTAAAATATTTCACTTTAAAATTAATGATAATAATAAAATAGAAAAAGTGACCGATGAGGAACCAGGAACTATTTATTGTTACCCATTAAATGAAAAAGCATTCAAAAAATTATTTCAAATAAATAACAAATACTCAACGAATAATATATTACCATTCGATTTTTCATTTTTGAAAACATTTAAAAAAGGAAATATTCATACTATAAATTTTAGGAAAGAAAGCGACAAAATTGATAAACTAATACAAACATTAACAACGGGAATTAAGGTAGAAAAAGAAATACCAGAATCTGTTGGTCGTAAAAAGAAAGAAGATACATCTCTAAAAATAACAACTCGGTCTGTAGGAAGAGATGGAATTAATAATTTTGATGAATTAACTATAAATGAATATTTCTCATATGTAGTATCAAAAATAGTTATATCAAGCATAAAAAGAACTGTTGCTATAAATACATATTGTGATAGTAATTTATTTGTTCTTATGGAAAAATTAATAATTTCATATACTTCAAATATTCAAATATATAATGAATTACATTTAGATAAGGACTTAAAACCACCTGCTGATGGTGATGAACCTAATTTTTATTCTGAATGTAAAAAAATAGTAGGTATTATAAATACTTCTAGTACAGGAAAAATTTATCCAATACATCTTTTCTTTAAAGAAATTGATAAGTTTGATGTTACAGACACTAATGTATTAGATATATTAAATGAAGATATAATTAAAACATGGAGAAATGACGATAGTTCCGATCCACAAAAACCTAAATATTGGACGGTTGATACAATTGTAAATGAGTTTAATGATATTAAAAATACAGTAATAGAATTCAAGAAAATAATATGTGTGATAAATAAAAGAAATCCAGCCAATACATTATCTATTAATGGATTAACCGATATACACACACAAATAGTAACTCACGAAATAAAGAAAAAAGTTATTAGTATCATCGAAGACACTGGAGTCCCCGCAATATCCGATGGTACCAAGAATATAATTGTGAAGAATTTACCACCAAATACACTATCCCTACCACCAGGTCCGTCAACAAATCAAGTTCCAACAACACAAGATATAAAAGTCCTAGTATCTAACGCATTGAGTTCTGATAAAGATATACAAGCTAAAAAAGCTGTTACAGAACCAAATACATCACGCGAAGAAACCAAAACAGATATTACACAAGAAAACAACGATAGTAAAACTGCTGATAACCAGGTAAAAGAACAAAAACAGTATGTTTTATTAGATCAGTTTCATAGTCTTATAGAAAATCCAGACTCAGATCCAAATAATATGTCTAAGAAAGATATTAAAGAATATTTAAAAGATTACAATTTATTAGATAAATATATAGAATTATATCCAGATGATAATATTACAGATGACGATGTGTAGGAGCAGGATTATAAATAATATTATGTATGCAATAATCCAATAATAGAGATTTGATTGTCACCATATTCAAATCTTTTACCAATAACTTTAACCGAAATAGTATCATCTACATTTAATCCCATAAATTCAGTTGGAAGATGTTTAATATGATGTTGACGTGCTAACAAAATATTTAATGGCGAATTATCTTCATCTATTATTCCAGCTAATACACCCATTTTATTCTTGTTTTTAACTTGTACTTTTATTATAGCACCTTCTAACGGATTACATATATCAGCTGAAAATTCAACATTATATAATACAGAACCATTAAAATGACTCGTTAATACATTACCAGCACTCCGTTTAAGTATTTTAATACTATTTGGTTTTATATACCCATATTTTAAACATCGTCCTTCAAACTTAGATTTTAACTGTTGTAAAACATAATCATTAATTTTATTATTAATGTGTTTAGCTTCAACCGATAATGATTTTTTTAGAGTAGCTTTTGTAAATAAAGTATCCATTATATTAATATTATTTAATATTTTTAAATGAAAACTCAATTTTATATTAATTAATATCATTTTTTATTCAATTCATATTCAATAGTTTCTTCAGCATTGTACAAATATCTAAATTTAGAACCGGATTTATTTTGCGCACTTAAAAATGTCTTTTCTAATTCATAACATAAATCTGGTTTCTTTGGACTATTTGTTGATGCACGATTACTATATTTTACTTTACCCAAAACAAATTCAATATATTGAATTATTTTATCTTTCTTCATACCACCATTGTTACAAATACTCCCAGTTTTTTTTTGTGTACCTTTCTTACCTTCATCATTTTTGTCCCTAATTTTGAATAATATTGAATTATCCGATTTTTTTATTTCATAATAACCTATAATTTGAGCTGGTGGTTTTTGTCTTTTTTTGGTTTGTTCGAATTGTTTTTTCATTATTATTACTTCTTCTTTTGTTGGTTCGCCAAAAATACCATCATTATATTTTTTATAAACAATAGTATTATTATGTGCTATTTTATACCCCCATATAATTTTAGGTCTGCTATATAAAACATTGTACATATTGTTCAATATATATTTTTCATGAGGCGTTATTAGTTCTGTATCATAAAAACGTGTTATTAAATATTGTAATAATATTTCTTTATTAGTTATTTTCATATTATTTAATATTTCAATAACTTGATTTATTGGAATTTCTTTTGTTGTTGGAAAGTTTTTCTCCATAATATTTTTTCCAACTTCACCCATTTTTTCATTCTTCCTTTCTGCTAATACAAATAATGGTTTTGTTTTTTTTGATGTAGTTCCTTTTAATTTAGTTAATACCGAATTATTTGAAATATTGTATGAATTATTTCTTTTTGAATTTATTTTTCTTATATTATTAAATGACACAAATTTACTAGAATTATGTTTATTAAATATGTAATGTTGGTCTCTATAAATAATATATCCAGATTTAGTATCTGTGTTAATTGTTACTTTGTTCAAAATTAATTCATTTAAAGCCAAATAAATGAGTAGTTCTTCTTTTTCTAATTCTCTTTTTAAATCCTCTAATTTATATATATACTCTATTTTAAAGAGACCCATTATCTCTCTTTTTGTTTCATCTATTAAATCTTGTATAATAGATTCATTCATAGATAATGTATTACTAGTTTCAGGATGTGACGTATCTAAATTACATTTATAATCACACTCTTTATAATTGCATTTTTTGGTACCATCATTATCAGTTTCAAATTTATTTCCTTCTATATTTACTTCACAATCTACAGAATTTATTTTTAATAAATATTCTATTTCGGACATTTGTTTTGATTTTTCTTCACCGGATCTATATATTTTTAAATCAATTGTTTCAACATCCTTACTTGGATTAACAGATTTTGTCGCAGCATATAAATAAATAGTAACATTTCGTTGGTCTTTATCTAAATCGATATGAGAACAATTACGAATACCACGTCCAATAACTTGTTCTATTTTATTTAAATGGTGCCATGGATCAAGAATATGGACTTCTCTAATATACGAGAAATCTAAACCTTCTGCTGCTGATTCACTTCCTAAAATAATTTTTATTTTTTCGCCGTGTTTGTTTGAATGTTGTAATTTAATATAATCAGAATAGGCATTATGAGAGATTTCTTTATTACCAGAAATAATAATATAGTTTCCTTTTTGTCTAATACTATCCTCTATTAAAGAACCATTATGTTTACTATAACCAAGATATTCTAAAGCTAATGCTATAGGTATTATACCATTATTAATAAACTGCGAATATATAAATATTATACCAGGTTTATCAGCATTTTTTTTTATATGTTCTACAATATTAGCTATTTTTGAAGAATATTGTTTTAAATTTTCTAGTTTAAATATAGATTTGTATGATACATCTTTGAATGTATATTTTCCTTTATCTAGTTTTAAAATATTACTAAATCCCTTTTCACTAACAAAATCATCGACACTATAATTATCTATATTTTCCATATCATTATTTGGATAAATTATGTTAGAACACATTATAGCTTTTTGATTAAAATTACCATAGTTTTCTTTTTTTTTTGATTGTGAAAGAAGATCGGTATTAGTATCCATTTTTTCATATATTTTTTTTTGATATCCTTCCATAACACATCCAACTATATTCAATGTTGATATAGGGTTAGTTATAACTTTTCCAGAACTATCTAATATAGGCATATTTTTAAATTTAATTGTATTTGAAGGATACATTCGTGTTGGAAAACGATATGGGTCTTCACCACGCATATATGATATATAGCCTCTAATTTTACTTTCAAATAAGACTTTTTTAGATTCAATCAACTTTTCATTTTTATCAAAAAAATCTGATGCTTTTATAGTAGGACGGTTATCATTCATTAACATTAAATTAATTAAAAATATAATTTCCTTTGATGTATCAAACATTGGAGTCGCTGATAACAGTAATAATTTCATATTATCAGCTATTTTTATTACTTTTTCTAATAATGGTGATACTAATGCGGTATCTACACCTTTTTTTATATTATGAACTTCATCTATAATCATAACACTATTAGAAAACATTTCTTTTATTTTTTTTTCAAAAATTTTAGAAAAATCTTTTTTATCATATCTAGTTTTTATTGTGTCTTGTAATTTTGTAATTATGTTAGCAAATTGTTTGTATCCATAAAATTCATATCTATTTTTAATAATTTTATTAATTTTTTGTTCTAATACATCTGTTGATATAGATGATAAGTTATCAACATTTATTTCTTTTAAATATTTTTCACCAGTACATTGATAATATGGCAAATTTTCTTTTACTTTTTGAATATTAAAAATATTTTTTTGAAAATTAGCTTTAATGCTAGGATTCAATAAAATTATAATTTTTTTATTTGAATCATTTAACTCTTGCGAATATTGTTCTGCAATAGAAATACTTGAACATGTTTTACCAACACCGGTTCCATGGTATAATAATATACTATTATATGGTGTATTAGGAGACATAAAAGTCTTCAAAAATTTTTGATTAGGTGTTAATTTGAATGTTTTATCTTTTGATGGATTACACATTTTTTGTGAATGTGTTTCTTTTTCATCACTAGTCATGACATCTTTTTTAGGTATTTTGTTTAGTCTAAATTCTTTTTTAGAAAATATTTTTGTATTAAACTTACTATCATAGTAATCTGGATATATGTAATCAAAGTCAGAATTGTATGTATCTATTAAACGTTTTTCCATTATTATTTTTAAAGCTTCATATTTAGATAATAGTTCATTTCTATCATGTATACGTGGTGTATCTAATTGTTCTAATATATTAGTTGATTCTAATATAATAGAATTGTTGTCCATAGATTGTGTTTTATAGTATTTTACAAAGTCTTCTATTTTATCAGCTTCAATTTTTCTAGCTTTACTATTATTCATTCTTGTTTGGACTTTGAATTTTGGTTTTTTTTTGGTTTTTTTTGATGAACTCATTAATATAAATACATATTTTAATTTGTTAATAGTTTATGAAGTTTTTCCAATACATTTTTTTTTTCTATATTATAGGTTCTTATATTACTTAATGCTTCTGGTAACGTATGCCATTTAATATTGCTTATTTCGGAAACTTGATTTATATTTAATTTATCTATTTTAAAATCAATATTATTGATATAATTTTTAGATTCCGCAACATAATAATTATGTTTGTATCTAATATTATTTGAACCAGAAAATAATTCTATTAATGGATCTATTTGATAAATAATATTAAAATCTTTTTTATTTAATCCAGTTTCTTCTTCAAATTCTCTTACAGAACAATCTATATCACTCTCTTTTATATTTCTTCGGCCTTTTGGAATACCCCATTCTGGTTCATTCCAATAAATAATATTATTATCATTTAAACTCATTAATGAAATAGATTCATTTTTACTATTAAATCCTTTTTTTAATTTATTGAATTTTTTTTTAGATATATCATATTCATTATGATATTGTTTATTATTTTGTTTCATCCATAGATTATTCCATAATTTATCAAAACTATTAGAAATAATTCTGGTTCTTTCATCTTTAGTCATTATCTGAAATAGTTTGTTAATATAATTTATATTTTCCAAATTATATTTACCACGCATAAATTCAACAAATCCTAATGTATCTTTTCGTTGTACTAACAAATATGAGAATTTGTTATTTTCTTTTTTAAACAATATTACACCATTACTAATTATTGGTGATAAACATCTCCTATACACATGTCCATAATTACCACAATTACCACAATATAGGTTATTTTTATTCATTCTATATAATTAATTTTATTTTTTTTAAGTATTTTATATTTAGTGTATAAAAAAATATATGTTTATATTAATGGATCCAACAGTATGGGGACCGAAATTATGGTTTTTTATTCATACACTAGCATTGAATTATCCGGAACGACCAACATTCCAAGATATTAAAACATATGAAACATTTTTTGATAACTTAAAATATATTATACCTTGTGACAAATGTAGATTACATTATACTCAAAGATTAAATGATAATCCAGTTACAAAATATTTGTCTGATACAAACACTTTATTTATTTATACTATAGATTTACATAATGAAGTTAACAAATCACTTGGAAAAAAAATTTATACATACGAAGAAGTATCTAAAATATATAAAAATCATTACAATAATCCATATCAACTAAATAAAATTAAAGGTAAAATCTTTAATGTTAAAAATATGGTTATACTAATAATTATAATTGGTGTAATTATAGCAATTAGACATTATAGAACAAAATATAAATTTAGGATTATAAAAAATTAAGTTAAGTAGGAATATAATAATTAAAATTGGCAAACCTGAATTCATACCAACATTTTTAAAATTAAATTTAATAATCTATTGATTGATGGTAGATTGCCATTTGTTTTTCTAAAAAATTCAATACTTTTTTTGAATTTTTTGATATCATGTAAATACAATTCTACTATTTCATTATTTACATAACTTTTTTTGGATACATTTGAACTATGATGTAATTTAGACGCAGCCTTTTTGATAGATGTTGATATATTTTTTCTAGCTTCTGTTTCTGTTTTAGGAATACTATAATTTAGTAATTCTTTCAATAAAATATAATTAGAATTCCATGTTCTAAACATTTTTACTGTTATATTTTTATGGTATTTTTTTAAAAATAGATTAATATGTTTTTCGGTTATTCTATATGTATTTTCATTATCATCAGTATAGTAAAATAAGAATTCTTTATTTGAATGACATAATATTTTTAATATAGCACACACATTATAGTTATTTATTTTAGTTTTATTGATTATACCTTTTTTTCCAATAAAATTTATATATACACTTTTTTTATTAAATTTAAAGTGAGATTTATTTAATGTAGTTACTCCATAAGTATTGTATAGTTTTTTGTATTTTTCACACCCAACTCTAAAATTACAATTATCTATTAAATATAATATAATACTAATAACACAATCTTTATTTTTTAAAAAATTTTTATTTTTAGAACATTTGTATATATTATTATTTATATCTTTTCTAATCCTTTTTATTTTTTTACCAAAAATAATAAGGTCATTAAACTTAATTTTAGATTGTTTTTTAGTATGATTTTTATGATATAGATATTGTTTTCTTTTTTTAGTATCTATTCCAACTGCTTGTATTTTACTTGATGAATTTGATGATATTTTTACATTTGTATATGCTGGTGGTATTTTTAATGACTTTATTCTATCCAATGTATTTGAATCAATTATTTTTTTAGACTTTTTTTTAAACACGTATTCATTATTTTCAAATGTTCGTGTAATATTCATAATATATAAATATATTTTATTAATATATTTTATAGCATGAATAATAATTGTCTAGTTAAATCAAATGAATGTGTTTGGGAATTAAAACCATTAGAGTTAGGAAAAAAAAGAAGAACGAAGAACTGGGTATTGTAAAATAAGCTATCAACTATAAAATCATTACATCCAAAAGTTGATCAATCTAAAAAATCAAATATGGTAAAAAATCCTAAAGTGGGTAGACCGCCAAAAAAACAAAAAAATCAAAAAAGGTATTAATATAAACGAAAAGTGTTTAAAATACTATACCATTTATATATATATAGGAAATTATAACAGTAAAGTTCCTTCAACTACTGTAAAGGATATGCTGATAAAAATAAAACGGATTTAGTATTATACTCGGGAAATTCTAAAAATAATGGTCCATGGAATAAATCGAGAGCAATTGGTTATGTTCAAGCTACAAATGTTCATACTGATACTCTTTGGACAAAACAAACGTATGGAATATTTGATGGACCATTTACAAAAAAAGAAGAAGCATTAAAAACTATTAAAAATAGTTTAAACAAGGCATTTAAATATTTTAATGAAAATAAAGAGCGTTTTTCACATAAGTTCATCCTGGAACAAATAATAATACTGGATATAACGGTGGTATTTGGTCAAAATTTATGAATAAAAAAGATAGATTGTGGTTAAATAATTCTATTATTGACTATATAACATCTAGAAAATTTATATTACATTAATTTTCATTTCATTTGTTAATCCATTAATTTTTTGAATCATATATGAACTCCATTTTGGATACAAATCATTATAATATATTAATGATACGGTTGTTTTATTTACATCATAATTATCATGATTATAAACTGATGTAAATAGTTCATCATCAAAAACAGATAATTTACATTTATGTTCTTCATGGATATTTTTAGATATAAAATCAATTATTTTATCTATATCATTTCCGATCATCCATAATTTAAAAGGTGTTAAAATAGTATATATTATATCTTTTGCAATATTTATTATTTTGTATTGATAATACGACAAAAATTTATTTTTAGTTTCAATAGTGTTAGCATTTTTAACAAATTCATCATTTAAATATAAATATACCGAAATTTCTTCCATATAATCTTTTGGTTGTACTAATGTTATATTATTTATTTTAAATATTGTAATAATAGATGCTAAAATACTTATAAACCATATCACTGATTTATTATTAATTATGGTAATATACAATAATATTTTATCATTTATTAGTGATAATGATAATAATATTATGAAAAATGAACTACATATAAATATGATTAGTCTAGATACAGAATTAAAATAATTTCTTTTAAATTGTTTAATATAATTATTACTTGGTTCAATTATGTTTGAAATCCGTGATTCAAAATCATGTGGTAATTCATTATAATATTTGAATTTCCACAATGCTTTTTTTGTAAATACACGAGTCGTTAATAATGTAGGTTTATTGTAAAACTCTTCGCCATAATTAAATATATTGTAAAACAAAATAAATACTAAAATAAATGGCATAAATATGAAATTTATAATAGATACAACTCTAATTCTATAATAAATATCTTTTTTAGTATTATTTATGGTTTCATTTTCACCAAATATTTTGAATAATATACAATATTGTAGGTTCCATTCCATTAAATTTGTAAGATGTGATATTTTTATAATTTTTTTGTCAAACAAAGCGTTTAAATAGTTATCATAAAACAAAATTATGCTGTTTATTTTGTAAATATTTATTTTTTCTTCATTGTATGTTTCAATCTTGGTTATAATATTTTCCCATTTTATATATTCTAACTCTTCATCTTGTATTCCTAAATTATTATTATAATATTTTTTTATATTAGAATATGTATGTGATAATTCTATTATATTGACTATTTTTGTAAGAATAAATAAAGAAAAACTAATAAACAAACATGTGAAAAAAATATTGAATTTAAAAAAATGCGTCCAGTCAATAAAATTACTTAATTTAGAATAATCATTTATTGAAAATAATTCTTTATAGTCTATACAATTAAACAAAAATACAATAAACAAAAATAAAAATACTGAAATAAATATGTTTACTGCATTGGTTAAAATTATATTTTTAATTCCTTTATTTTTGTAATAAAAATAGATTTGTTTAATAAATGATTTATTTTTGTAAATATCATTGTTGTAATAATCTTCACTATAAAATAATAAACTATTTGTTATTTTATTCCACATATTAAATTAATTTAATTAAACTTTAAACAATATAAAATATATATTATTATTATAAATGGTTTTTTCTGATAATCCACAATCAGTAGTAAATGGTTGGTATTCTGCCTCACGAAATGTATTTTTAACAGTATCAGTAGCTGTTGCCATGTATGGTTTTTCTGATTCATTTAAAATAAAATATTCGACTCATATTGTGAAAGATATATCATTATTGATATTTATTTTTTCATTTATGTTGGGTATAAATAATATTGTATTTTTTAACAATTATATTAAAAAAATGGAAAAACAAGATAATTTACCACTATATGTTGATATAGATTCATGGAAAAGACATTTATATATTAAAATGTACTTCTTGATATTATTGTTAATAATAATAGTAGCAATTCTAATAAGATTAATAAATCGTAAAATGAGTTAATATTCACACCCTGGACATAATGATTTTACTGCTGATTTAGGTAAATATGTATCACATTGTTGTGGACCACTATCATCTGATGTATTATTATCATTAAATAATTGTTTTAATTTGTCATTATTAAAATTTAAATTTAATTTAATTCTATTTTCATCTTGAGAACCAGTACTTTTAGCTAATTGGCCAATTGGGGTTTCATATATATTTTTTAAAATGAGTTGTTTTTTTGGTATGATTTCGTTACTTATATCCCATTTTTGTGAATCATAATTTCCAACAGAAACACACATCAAATTACCATTCGAATATTGTAAAGCTTTAGTAGGATATTTTAATGAGGTTACCATATAAAATGGAGAGGAGAAATCTACTTTATCGGAACTGTAACCAGGGTTTGAATTTCCAGCTGTTAAACTGTTTAAATTATCTGCTCCATTTATTTTATGCAATATCCATTTAGAAATACTATCAGATGAAAATGATATTTCACTACCATCATAATCTAAATAATGTCCATCATTATCTATTGGAATACTTATATTAATTTTATTATTATTAGCTTCGTAGTCTTTTGTTGCATTATCACTAATTTCTATATTTATTAACATGCCATCAATTTTTGAACGTATTGATGTAGCTGAAATTAATGAAAAGGGAGTGCTATAGAAGTGTTCATTTGTTATTCGTGACGAGACATTAAACAGTATATCTAATAATAGTATTATTATAATAACACATACACCAGTTATTAATTTATTCATTATATAATAATAAATACATTTTATTTTTATTGAGTACAAGAGTAACAATTAACTGGGGGTGGTTGTGGATTACTAGATTCTACTTTTACAGAACTGAATTTATCATACTTATTTCTTAAAAATAAACTATATAGTAACAGTAATAAAACTAATGATGCTATTATAATTATATTATCATATAGTTTCAAATTTAAAAATAGAAAAAATAGTATCAATAATATTATAACAAATTTATACATTAATATAGTATTAGATTTTATCTAAAATAATCTTTTTGAATAAGTAATTTATTGATTAATAATATTAGTATCATAGATAATAATACAATAATGTTAGATTCTAATTTATTGTATTGAAACCATAATAATAACATTAAAAATAATAATATAAATACAAATATTAGTCGAGTATCCATTATATTATATTACTATATTTATTATTATATATTTCATTACAAATTAATATAAATAGCATTGTAATAAAATAAAATACATTTGAAAGAGACTTAATATATAATTTAAAAAGTAATAATATTAGCAACGATAATAAAATCATAAATAAAAAATTCATATAATAATTTAAAATATTTTAAATTGTTCAGTTGTATAATTTACTAATATAGGTGATATTTTTATGATTATTAATAAACAAATTATGAATATCATTATTAAGATTAAAACATCTATAATCATTACTATAATATCAGAAATTAATATTGAATTGTGTTGAATTATTTAAATTATCCATTAATATGTCGTGTTTAATAGTACTAAAAGTTGGACAATTGTATGATTCTTCTTTATATTTATTATATTCATTTCGTTTTTCAAAATACTTTTCCCAATATGTACATTTATTTGACTTACATGATTTTGGTGATGATGGAGATGATGGAGATATTTGAAATTTTTCACATGATGAAATATTTATAATTAATAAAGTGATAATAATAATGATTATTATTAATTTACAGTACATTAATATTAAATTATATAATAATATCTATTGATTTATTTTTTAAATTAGCAAATACATCATTTGGATTACTTAAATAATGTATCATAGGATTATTATTTGTTTTATTAATTACTAATGTATTTGATGATAATGTTTGGGGGGGAAAACCAGTTGCTCCATCTTCTTTGACATTTCCTTCTTTCTTAATAGTCATATTCAATGTTATGTTATAATATTCCCCGTCGTTTAATGTATGTAATGGTTTCATATTATAAGAATATAAAGTTCGAGACGAATTTGTTAAATTAGTAAGTATAGTAGGGGTGATTTCTTTAATAATATTATTACTTTTTCCTACTGGAGATGTTACTTTTGAATCATTTGTATTGTAAATGATATTATATATTGGATTTTCCAAATTTTCAATTTCAGATAATCCATCTGGACTATTCCAAAATATATATATTTTATCATTGATTAATCCTCCATTTATTAATAACGGTCCAGTAATTTTTAGATTACTATGACAAGTTGTATAATGTTCTTTTTTAGAAATTAATATTGTTAAAAATATTAATATTAAGAGTATTAAATATAATTTAATCATATAATAATAATACTATTTTAATTTACAAAAAATATGAATTATAAATGTTATATTATTTTTAATGATAGTTATTCATATGTTGGGATAACTAATAATTTAAATAAAAGAATTAGACAACATAATCAAATTATTAAAGGAGGGGCTAAATATACATCATTAATTAATTCTATAATGAAAACAAAATGGGAGTATGGCTGTTATATTGATGGATTTAAAAACAAAATAGATGCTTTAAGATTTGAGTGGGCATTAAAACATGTTAAACCTAAAAATAAATCTGGAATTATAAATAGAATGATTAAACTAATAAAATTATTAAATAAAGAAAAATGGACAAGTAAAAGTCCACCATCATTTGATTATGAATTAACTGTATATTGGTCTGATATATTTTTGATTCCAACTAATATATCAGTACCATACTATATTAATCACGAATATTTAAATTAAACTTATTTGTGAATCTATATTTTTTACTAATCGTATTGTAAGCTATATCCCTTTTTACCATTATAAATATTTATTTTTTTTTTGTAATCTAATGTAATTTTATATTCTTTATTACCATAATAATATTCTGGTGGTTGATTTGGTAGTTTTTTAAAAATAAAATCAATATTTATCATAAAGTAATACAATATTATCTCATTAAGTATTTGTTAGAAATAGGTGATATTCTTCATAAGGAAAGATAATCTAGTGTGTTTGATTTTATTTTAGTTTCTGCATCAAATCCATAAACAGTAATTTTGTATGGTTCTTTATCTTTAATAAAACTATTTAAATTTAGGGTGTTGTTTTCACCAATTGGTATAAATATATGACTAAAATTATTATATTTATGTGTTATATGTATTTTGTATTCTAAATTTATATGTTGGGGAGGCCTCTTCACCGTAATTTCATTATTTTTTATATCCAATAGGTTATCGTTTGTATTAAATGTTTCACTGGTATTACTGGATTCACTTTCTTGAGCGTCTTCAACACAATGATTAAATCTGTCTTCATTACATTCTGCACATATCCTATTACAAACATCTGCTCCCTTGCAAGATGTAAATTCAGACGTGTTAGCAAAATTAGAAAAACGTAAACAATCATTTATACAAGGTTGTGCAGTGCCTTGTCTAGGTAAAAATTCACAATTTTGTATATTCGTCTTCAGGAGTGTATCCGACTTCGCCGCTTCGTCTTCAAATGTTTCATAAGTATTTATTAAACTTAGTATACAAATTATTAAAATAAAAATAATAATTAATTTACTAATTAAATTATTCATTAATAATAAAATAGAAAAAAAATAATTATATATAGTAATGAATATATCTAAACAATCGAGTTCTAACAAAATGTCTTTTACTGAAATGATTCAATATTTTATAGATTTAATACATGTATTAGTTAAATTTATACCATTAGGAATATATTTTTTTGCATATTTTTCAAGTGCATTATACAAAGATATACGAAGCGCATTATTATTAGTTGGATTGATATTAAATGATCTAATGGGTTATTTGTACAGAAAATATACTAAATTTGAACCAAAACAAGAATGTAATATATTCGAAAAACAAGATAAAAATTCAAAATTAGATTTCTTACAAAACTCACATACCGAATTTATAGCATTTGTTAGCAGCTTTTATTTTTCGGACATGTATTTTAAACAACAATTAAATGTTATACCATTTACATCATTAATAGTTATGTTGTTTCTAACTGTATGGTCAAGATTATCAATTAAATGTGAATCAAATAAAGATATAGTATTCAATTTAATTATAGGTATAATATGGGGTATGATATTTTACTATTTTGTTAAAGAATATTATTTAAATGCTGAAAAAGGAATAATTGAAAAAGATACGTGTGAATTAGGATATAACAATTATAAATGTGCTGAGATCAAAAATGGTACCGTAATATTAAAGGAAAACGAAAATAATGAAGATATAAATTTAGAAGAAACAGATTAAACATATTTAAAGATGTATCAATTAATAATATAAAATGGATAAAATAATAACATCATTTACCGAATCTAATAACAAATTTATTTGTAATATACAATCAATTATGAATGACGAAACAATACAATTAAAAAATGAAATTATGTCTTTAAAATATAAAAATAAAAAATTAAATGAAGAAATAAATGATTTCAAAAAGGTGTCGTTTATCAAAAATTTAAACAATCAATTAAAAGAAAAAGATAAAATAATAAAACATCTAGAAAATGAACTAGATTTATTAAAAAAATCTAAATCTAATAAAGTAGTAGAAGAAGAAGATGTGAAAGTAGCAGAAGTAATGGAAGAAGGATTAGAAGAAGAAGTAATGGAAGAAGGATTAGAAGAAGAAGTAATGGAAGAAGGATTAGAAGAAGAAGTAATGGAAGAAGAAGTAATGGAAGAAGGATTAGAAGAAGAAGTAATGGAAGAAGGAGTAGAAGATGAAGAAGAAGAAGTAGTAGAAGAAGAAGAAGATGAAGAAGTAGTAGAAGTGGAAGATGAAGAAGAAGTAGAAGAAGAAGAAGTAGAAGTAGCAGAAGTGGAAGATGAAGAAGAAGTAGAAGAAGAAGAAGATGAAGAAGTAGTAGAAGTGGAAGATGAAGAAGTAGCAGAAGTGGAAGATGAAGAAGTAGCAGAAGTGGAAGATGAAGAAGTGGAAGATGAAGAAGTGGAAGTAGAAGAAGTAGAAGAAGTAGAAGTAGAATTTAGTGAAAAAAAATTAAAACCACCGAATAGTACATCACGTAAATTAAAATATTATTTTATTACGGATGATGAAAATAAAGATATTTACGAAAAATTAGAAAATGGTGAATTAGGAGAACATGTTGGTAAATTAATTGGAAAACAAAATAAACCTTTTTTTTTCGAATAATTATATTTATTAATAGTATGATGAATTGTGACAATAAAAAATTAAAAAAATTAATGAAAGAATGGTCTGAATATAAAACAGTATGGGATAGATTTAAAGAAAATATATATTACAAACAATATAATATAGAAAAAGATAATGTAAATATTATTTTGATAGATGATATTATAGAATTTCGGAAAAAAAATACAAATTGGAATAATTGGATGGATTATGTTAAACTACAATTATTAAATAATCCAATAATGAATACTCTTTATTATGATATTTTATCTATATTAGAATGTAAAATAAATAACAAAGACTATAAGTTTTTACAATTACAAGATATAGAGAGTATTCAAAACAATACAAATATTAAATCACTAAAATCTAAACAAAAAGAAATAATACCTATTATTAAATCATTAAAAAAAGCAAATAAAAATATTGAAAAAGAAAAGATGGAATCTGAATCTAAACTAGCATTAGAAAAAAAAGAACGTGAAGCCACTGAATCTAAACTAGCATTAGAAAGGGAAGCTGAATCTAAACTAGCATTAGAAAAAAAAGAACGTGAAGCCACTGAATCTAAACTAGCATTAGAAAGGGAAGCTGAATCTAAACTAGCATTAGAAAAAAAAGAACGTGAAGCCACTGAATCTAAACTAGCATTAGAAAGGGAAGCTGAATCTAAACTAGCATTAGAAAAAAAAGAACGTGAAGCCACTGAATCTAAACTAGCATTAGAAAAAAAAGAACGTGAAGCCACTGAATATAAACTAGCATTAGAAAGGGAATCTGAATCTAAACTAGCATTAGAAAAAAAAGAACGTGAAGACGCAGAAGCCAAAATAGCATTAGAAAGAGAAGAAACAATTAGACTTGAAAATGAATCAAAATTTATACTTGAAAAAGAAGAGAAAATTAGACTTAAAAAACATAAATTAATGGCTAAAAAAAAAAAACTAAGGAAAGTAGAAGACAAAAAATTATTACGTAAATCTGTATTGGAGGAACGTAAATTAGAACAAAAGGAACAAGAATTGAAAAAACGTAAAATAGAACATGAACGAAAATTGAAGTTGGTGCGTGCGAGGAGAAATGAGAGACAAGATATATATCTTAAAAAAAAATTAAGTACGCTGTCCTCAAAAGTAAACACTTATAAACAAAAAAATACATTTAATAAAAAATCAAAAAAAATATATATGAAAGACATTAATGATATAAATTATATATTTCATCAATCAAATGAAAAAATACTGGTAAATCTGAATTAAAGGTTTACAAATTTATTTATACATATTTTATGAATAATTTTTATATAATTAAATTATTCTTTTTTTTTTAATAATTAACTATTATAATCTATAATTATAATTTTTTGAAACTATCACAGTGATAGATAGGTCTACCTTTAGACATAATAAATGTACAAAAAAAAATAGATATTTTAAACGTAATAAAATAATGTGTATTAGTATGGTTGAATTAATTGATTTTATAAATCAAGAAAAGGTATATAAAAAAATTAATTCTAAAAAAATTTTGAATATATTCAACAAATGTATTATTAAATCTATATTAGAATTAGATGATAAATTTAAAAATATAAAAGATAAACAAAAATCAATAATTGCTGGTATAAATATGATTTATAATGTATTTATTATATTAATATTGTATAGTAATAATATAAAATTAACAATATTTTTAGTAGAAAGATCTATATTGTTATATTCTGAATTTATAATAATGTCTCAAGATAAAAAAATGATAAATGAAATATGTTTTTTACCAAATATTACAGATGCTATATCATTTTCTTACAAAAAAACAATTGGACCATTAAAAATAAATGGTATAAATAAATGTAATAATATTATTTTGAAAGAATTAACATTGTTAATGAAGAATATAATTACAAAAATATATTATGAAAATAATAGTATATTAAATTTCAATGATATGATTACAACTATTGAAACTTTATTATATGAACTGTTTACTATATGTGATTTGTCTTTGTACAATTATATAATTAATTTCATAATAAATACTGAAATTCATTTTATAGAAGATATAATTAAAAGTATGATTTTTTTTATAAATGATAAAAAAATAGATAATTTTGAAGAGTATTTTAATGAATTTTATTATAATATTAATCAAATATTAAAATACCATTAATATGTTCTTTTTTTTTTTGTTCTTTTTTTTTAATTGTATACAATATGTATTTTTTAGATTTATTATAATTATTTGTTGATATCAATTTATAATCATGAACTTTAAGAATTTGTCTTAAAAGGGTAATTATTTTTTTTGTATTTAAATTATTTAAATAAATTTTTGATTTACATTCTAAATAATATGGATACACCAAATCATGTATATTTTTAATATATACATCAAAATTACTATCATTTAATTCATTTATTGTGAATGATTTTTTAGTTTCTAAATGTGTTAAATCAATCATAAAATAAAAACATAATGTCTGTAATAAATCATATGGTGGTTTTATTTTAAATAATTGATTTATCGCCATATTATTAAAAAAGAAATAATAAAATATATTTATACTAATTTAAGATTCATACAAGATTCTAATGTATTATAAGAATCTGGTAAAGGTTTTGTTCGTTTTAATTTTAAATCACCATCATTAAAATTAAATAAAGTATTGTCATTCATTGATTTAGTATCTAATACATTAACTTCTTCTATAACAGGTATTAAAGATATCATTGGTGGTAATAATAGTTTATAATTTTTATTTGTAATATTATTATTTTTTCTAAATTCATTAATACTAATTTGACCTCCAAACTTTTTTAAACATATTCTTGGTCCAGCTAATTTTATTTCTTTATTCGTTGAATAAATTAAATTAATTAAACTATATCGTTCATATGAATCATACGATGAATTGTTATCAAAGTTATAGGCAGCAGCACATTCGGCACTACAGAAATTTCCAAACATATGATAACAATTGTCTATTTTTTTTATTGGTATTCCAAAAGGAAAATTATCAAAATCATGACAACACCATAAACAATCTATATTTGTTGACGATGGCCATTCCTTTTTTTTATTATATTCATTGAATTCTAAAAATACTGGAAATACTTTATCTCGTTCAATAACAATATTATTATATTTATTACATAAATCATTAAATTTATTTATAATATTCTCATTTTTTTCTGGAACATTAGAAACTACATTATCATCTATTATACTTTTAATGTTTTCTATATTTTTAAAATTTTTACTATCTAAAAATGGTTTTGGAAATGTATAATTATTTGGATTAATATTTTTGATAGGTAGTTGTAATATTATTGGTTCTTCTGATAATTTACATACTTCTTTTGTTTCGACCTTTTTAGGTTTCCTTCCTCTTTTTTTTGGTATCTTAACTGTTTCTACACTTTTTTCTTTTGGTTTGCGACCACGTTTTTTTTTTTCTACAACAACTATTGGAATTTCGTCTTTATTTTTTGGTTTTCTTCCTCTTTTTTTTTTTTCAACTACTTCTGACATTATAATTTAGTTGTAATAAAAAAAAACTCTTTAGATTATTTTTTGAAAACGTAAAATTTCTTTAAGTATTGTTATAATGATATCTACATACTGGTGTAAATTCATTAACACCAATTAACACTTGTTCTTTATTATCGACTAATCTTTTAGTAAAACACGCCAATGTACCATCTTTACAAATGGAACACAGCGCATGTAATTTTTTGACACTATCACATTTAGGTATCAATTTTATTATATCACCAAATTCATTTCTATTTGAATCTCCATCAAGACCTCCAATTATTATTATTTTATTATCTTTATCTGCAGCATTTAATACAAATTCATACAGGTCTTTAAAAAACTGGGCCTCTTCAATAACAATGACATCTAATGAATTATATATATCCATTTTTGGAACATTACTTAATGAATCTAAACTAGTACAATCGATTGATACTTTGTTATGTGTAACAATACTATTTTGTTTATATCTAGAATCACTAACATGATTTATTGTCAATATTGTTTTGTTTAAAGCTTTATATCTATTAACAAGTCTAATAATTTCAGTACTTTTTCCACTAAACATACATCCCATAATAATATCAATTCTACCAGTATTTATTGGCATCTTTTTAAAAATATAATATATTAATTACAAATATCAATTTTAAATATTTTATAATATTAATAATGAAAAAAAAAAGTTTAAAAAAAGGTGGAAGTAGCACAACGCACAGTTCTAAATTAAGTTCATCAAGATATAGTTATTCAAATAGTAAAAAGATTAGTTTAAATCCTATTAGTATAAATATAGAAGCTTCTCCTATAGTAGCATTCACATTTACAATAAAAAGTAAAACTGGCGAACAGTTTTCGCCAGAACAAATTATTCAAATAAATGAATCAATCAAAAAAACATTAAATGATAATTTTAAGTAATATACATATATTAAAATATTATATATTATTAATACTCATGGATAACTTGAAATCTAAAATAACAAAAATTTTAAATACAAAAAAAGAAGATGAAGAAGCTGCTAAACAAGCCGAAGAAGCTAGACTAGCCAAAGAAAAGGATGATGCTGAAGCTAAAGAAGCCGAAGCTGAAGCTAAAGAAGCTAGACTAGCCGAAGAAGCTAGACTAGCCAAAGAAAAGGCTGATGCTGAAGCTGAAGCTAAAGAAGCCGAAGCTGAAGCTAAAGAAGCTAGACTAGCCGAAGAAGCTAGACTAGCCAAAGAAAAGGCTGATGCTGAAGCTGAAGCTAAAGAAGCCGAAGAAGCTAAACTAGCCGAAGAAGCTAGACTAGCCAAAGAAAAGGCTGATGCTGAAGCTGAAGCTAAAGAAGCCGAAGAAGCTAAACTAGCCAAAGAAAAGGCTGAAGCTAAAGAAGCCGAAGAAGCTAGACTAGCCAAAGAAAAGGCTAAAGAAGCTGAAATAGCTAGACTAGCCAAAGAAAAGGCTAGAGAAGATAAACTAGTCAAAGCTAGACTAGTCAAAGAAAATGCTGAAGCTGAGAGAGCAAATAAATTAAAATTAGAAATTGAAGACGCTAAAAATTTAGCAGAAAAAGCAAAAAAGGAAGCGGAAGAAGCCGCTAAAGTAAAAATAGCTGCTGAAGAAGCTACAAAGGCAAACGAAAAATCATTAATTGGTGTCAAATCAGAAAAAAAGAAATTACATAAAGAGCAACAACAACAAAATCGGGAAAAAAAAAAACAAAAGACGGCCGCCAAAAAAGGACAAATACAAGAAGCAATCGACGCCCTAACAAAAACACTTGACGCAAAAAAAGAGATAATAAAAACTGGTGAAGAACAATTAACAAAAATAAAGAAACATACTGAAGAAGCTAAAAGAGAGATGGATAGAGCTAATAGAGAACGAACGAAAGCTGAAAGTGAATTGAAAAAAAAAATGATAACAGAAACATATGTTAAAACTATTGTAAATGAAAATAATGAATTAAAACAAATTGAAAAATCTCTCATTAATGGAGATTATTACTATAATATGGGTATAAAACCTAATAATGAAATAAAAATTACTATATCATCATCATCCGACCAATTAACACAAGATAATATTTTTAAAAGTATAAAAGAAGCTCTAAGAGGTTTATCTTTTATTAATCAAACAAGTCTAATTTAAGCAGAAAGAGTAATCTTTTTTGGAAAATGAACTTTCATGTATTTTTGTAGATTAAAATATGTTACTTCATCGTCCGTACCAACATTCAATAGTTTTTGTAGAGAATTATCAGGCAAGATTTTTCGACGATTTGCTTCATCTTGTAAATTGTGTTCTTTAATATATTTTGTTAAATATTTAGTCACTTCAGTTCTTGCCATTTCAGTACCTTCCGGTTTACCAAGAAAGTTACACAATTCAGATGAAATTAGTGCTGGTTTAGCAAAACCACTTGGCTCTCTTTTTGGTGCACCTGGTACTTTACATCTCTTTTTTTTTTGTTTTTTACTACATTCCTTTACATGTTTGTTAACCGATTTTTGAAGTTTTTTCAAATCACTAAGAATTGATGTTTGTAATACTTTAAGTTGCGATAGTCTTTCAGTTAAGGCATTGAATTCTGTTTCAATAGACAGTGTGATATCAGTTTCTTCTGGTGCTGCGACAACTGGTGCTGCGACAACTGGTGCTGCGACAACTGGTGCTGCGACAACTGGTGCTGCGACAACCTTAGTTTTAGTAGATGATGATTTTTTAGAGCTTTTGGCTGATTTAGAGTTAGAAGTTTTTTTTGTTGGCATGTTTATGGTAATATATACGTCATAAACTTTAAGTAATTTATAAAATATTATTAATATTATTAATAATAATTAATTTATAGTTCATTAAATAGAAAAATATGATATTTATAATATTAATATAAATATACACCTCCGTATAATCATTAATATATACAACTATTTGTCTATTATTTAAATATTCGATATATGCATTGTATTCTATTTCATAATTATTATACAAAGTATCAATATCATTTAGAATTGAATCGAAATCTAAATCTAAATCATCCATAATAAATGTTTTAGAAAATAATATACATATTTAATGTAAATGTATGTCATAAAAATATCCTAATATATCAATAGTTTTTTCAGATAATAAATCTAAATCTTCATATGATACACATTCAAATGTACTGGATAATATTTCATATCCTTCGGTTGACGGATAATTGCCAATTAATATATTAAATTCGTCTATAGTATTGTTATTCATTTTGTCTATATCTTTATGGTACAATGGTGACCATTTTTTATAGAAATATCCTTTCATTTCATTTATAAATACATTAATATCTACATCGTAATTTATACCATTTTTAGTCAATTCCGATATATCCTTTTCGGAAACAAAACTTTTCATTTAATTATAATTTACCAAGAAAAATTATAATTAAATAAAAATCAATTTTAAAAATGTTTGTTCAAAACCTAAACTATTGGAAAAGAACAATGTTGGGCTATACCACACATATTATCAATTTCAGTAGAAAAATAAATATAGCCATCCATACCCCATCCAGAACCCCAACTATTTTTAATAATCAAATAACTATGATTTGATGGAGATATACCATATCCAACAGCTAAAACAGCATGATCTAACATAGTAGTTGAACAACTAGTACTGTTAAATATACCAGATTTATACATTTGAAAATCACCTTCAGCATCCAAAGCCACCGAAATTGGACCAATATGCCCTAACGCATCATACAATGACGACATATTTCCGGTTGGTAACATGACTACAGTGGATACATTCGCTCCACTATAGGAAGCATTATATAAACATTGTGGATCATCAACTGCTTGATATGGGTATCTAGTTTCAGTGTCAATGCCATTATCAATAATATAGTGTAATGCTTTATCAGGCCATCCACCTTCACATCCATCGCAGCTGTAATTACCAGCACAATCCACTAAATTTTGTTCACTTAATGATACTAAATTTGAAGTATTTTTAGCCCATTGTCCTTCCAATGTTCCAATAGCACTAAATGCCCAACAACTACCACATTGTCCTTGATCTTTAACATTGGTTACTAATCCATTTGCTCTCCAATCTATACTGCTTGGTAATGTCTTGTTTGAACTATTATAGTTTGAGGATACACTTTGATTGATAATCATAGTATGTTTTAAATAGTTACTATTAAATTCAATAGAGGACATATCAGTAAAATTGTTTTCACCCAATTTATAAGATGTTAAAATATTATTTCTTTCTAATATATAGTCCATATTTTTCTCATAAATATTATATCTATACCAATAGTCACTATCGTTATAATGTTTGTCATAGTTGTCTAAATAAGTATCAAAATTAGTTCTATATTTGAAATAGGATATATTAAGACTTGAAATAATAGCGCTAATAAAAAATAGGTTCATGATATATTTTATACTACACTTTTGTTTAAGTGTTTTAGGATATAATATTTAGTGACGGCATTTTTTCATTAAAAGTCTTTTCATTATATAATTCACTTATAGAAATACCATTTAAATGTCTATATATAGCTTCTGAACATAACCATGAAACATCTATTATATCTATTAATGGATTATTCAAAATTTCGGATGTATAAGGCACAGTATTTGTAACAATCACTTTTGTAAAATGTGATTGTTGTAATTTTTGTAATGCATTTCCAGAAAACAAACCATGACACACAAAAAAATATATTTCTTTAGCACCTTCTTCTTTTAACAATTTGGAGGCGGTACACGCAGTACCAGCGGTATCTATTATATCATCAACCATTATCACAATTTTATCTTTCACATTTCCAATCAGTTTCATTAAATTAACTTCATTATCCTTTTTCCTATTTTTAAATATACTAGCTATATCACAATCTAAATAAGATGCGATTCTAAAATTATTTTTTGTAGCACCTTCATCTGGTGATACAATAATAATATCTTCTAATTTGTATTTTGGTAATATAAATTGTCGTATATATTTTAAAAAATATTGTTCCGAATACAAATTATCCAATGAACAATTATTAGAAAAAAATCCAGATATTTGACCAGCATGTAAATCAAATACTATAATTTTATTAATATTTAGGGATTCCAAACATTTCGCTACGATTGATGCACTAATTGGTGCTCTACTATAATCTTTTCTATCTTGCCGTTGATATCCATAATATGGCATTATAATATTCACACTTTTAGCACTACCTCTTTTAAGAGCATCTATAATAATCAATAACTCCATTAAACTATCGTTTACAGATGTATTATGATCATTATTTCTACATGTAGATTGAATTACAACACAATCTTCTTGTCTTATACATTCATTAATAGATACCTTTATTTCACCATCCGAAAATGTGGATAATTGTAATGATGAAAGATTAGTATTCAGTTGTTTGGCAATACGGTTCGAAAAACCGGTGTTTGTTGACCCACTAAATAATTTCATAATTATGTTAGTTAATTTGAAATGAGTTTAAGTAAAAATAATATATATATCACAATTAATTAATGCGAAATAATATATAAAGATATTTTATATAGATAAACTATGACTTCTCGTAAAAAAGATATTACATTACAAATATATAATGATAACAAAATAAAACGTATAAAACAATTTTACTATATTAATGATATAAAAATAGCATTACGTCAATTTAATATTGACGCTAAAGGCAAAAAAAAAGATTTAGAAAATAAATTGTATTTATACTTTGATTATTTAAATACATTTAATAAACATATAAATAAAATAGTATTACTACAAAAATGTATACAAAAATATGTAACTAAAATAAAGATTAAAAACCAAGGTATCGGTATTTTAGATAAATCCAAATGTAAAAACCAAGAAGATTTTTATACATTAGATTCTATAGATGAAATAGAGGATAAATATTTTTTTTCATATGAAAAAGATAGCCACATATATTTTTTTGATATACGTTCATTTAAAAAACTACTTAATAATGATGGATTAAATCCATATAATAGGGAAAAAATACCAAATCATGCTATTTATGCTTTCAATAATAGACTAATGTATTGTAAAAAATATAATATAATATTAGAAAATATAGAAGAACCTAAATTATCAGAAGAACAACTATTCAATAATAATGTATTAAATATTTTTCAAAAAATAGATATGTTGGATGTTACTGCTGGTGGAACAGATCATTGTTGGTTTACAAATTTAAATGTATTAGAATTAAAAATATTGTACAAAACATTAGAAGATATTTGGAATTACAGAGCTGAATTATCATCCACTAAAAAATATGAAATAGTAAAAAATACACCTATGTTTTCGATTTATGTTAAAGATATTTATACTATATCTAATAAGCGAAAGTTACAACATATTATATTATCTGAAATGGATAAATTAATATCAATATCAGACAATACCGATGATAAACGTACTGGAGCATATTTTATATTAACAGCATTAGTTGAAATATCACAACAATGTATGGAGGCATTGCCTTGGCTTATTCAACATGTATAAAATGACTATATTTTTTTAAATGACAAATTTCATTATGATGAAATAAAATTGATTTAAGATTTTTTGAATATTATATATTATAAAACAACAAAATGAGTCTTGTAAAAGCAAAAAACATCAACACTAAACTTATCACCTTTTCTGACCCAAGACATCTTGATAATGGAGCAAAACTAGTATATGTTAATTATAATGGTGGTAGATTTTCAGTACAAACACCTTGGTGTTCAATGCCGTGGAAAATGGGAGCATATCTTGATGGTGAATACCCTAAATATAGTATTGATTTGTCTTTTAAAGGTATGGATGAAAATCCAGAAATGAAAGGGTTTCACGATAAATTCAAGGAACTGGAGCAAAAGATTATTGATGGTGGAATGGAACATAGTATTTCTTGGTTTAAAAAATCTATCAAATCACGAGATGGTGTTGCTGAAAAGTTTGGTCCTATTATTAAGGAATCACGAGATAAAGAAACTGGTGAACCAGATGGTAAATGGCCACCATCGATGAAGGTTAAAGTCCCAAGACGTGATGGTGTTTGGGAATGTAAAGTATCTAAGAAAGATGGTACACCATATAAAATTAATGATACTGATAATCCAGAGAATTGTGAAGATTTGTTTGTGAAAAATACTAAAGTTCGTGGTATTATTCAATGTGTTGGACTTTGGATTGCCTCTGGTACTTATATGTGTCAATGGAAACTTACTAAAGCAGAAGTAGATGTTCCTGAATCATTTTCAAATGAAGATTTTCTTGAAGATAGTGATAATGAAGATGGTGAAGAACATGAATTTGTTGAAGATAGCGATGAAGATAATGGTAATAATGAACCTGATGTAGTAGATGATGGTTCACCTGAACCTGAACATGAACCTGAACCTGAACCTGAAACACCTAAAAAGAAAAAGGTAATTAAGAAAGTAGTGAAAAAGAAAATGAATAATTAATTATTAGCATTATTATTAGCATTATTATTAGCATTATTAGCATTATTTTTTTTTTTTTTTTTTTTTTTTTTTTTT
>Ga0209307_1000326_pt1 | contig 35138 bp, 29 predicted proteins | sample COGITO_mtgs_1105_FD_185519 | JGI IMG/M metagenome (GOLD analysis project Ga0209307, IMG submission 185519) | Pelagic marine microbial communities from North Sea - COGITO_mtgs_110530 (SPAdes) (version 2) | ecosystem: Environmental > Aquatic > Marine > Epipelagic ... | reverse complement strand
TCGATCGAGAACGGACCCCAAGGAACGAGGGTCGCTAAGCTGGTCTTGAGTGAAGCAAGCCCACGGTAGAGCATGGCGCTATGCTGGTCTGGGTTGATGGTGAGTTTTTGCATTAAGACAATCTCCATTAATACGGTATTCATTTCGGTATAGGAAACAATTAAGGGGCTGACCCGGTAAGATCAACCCCTTGCATGCGCTTTCATTGACGAAATAGTAAAAAACTTGTTTTGCACTGCGTTTGATTTTGCACTGCGTTTGATTTTGCACTGCGTTTATTACATATCGAGGGGCATGAATGCAATGTCACCTGAATGAGACACGACAGGCACCTCTATTTCATCCCCATAGCGGAAGGGTGACACGTCATCAATTAGACCGTTCAGCTCAAAGGGCTCATCATCTTCCTGAGTTGCACCCGTGAGACGGTACACGTCCACCGCATCGCCCTCATACATGGTGACCGTGAGTGCGCTACTATCATCAAATAGACCGTTCGGATCCATTTCAGCCCACACTAAGAGCACGTCAAGGGTGGTGTCGTCGTTCACAAGATCACCGAAGGGCGTTGCGATGTTGGGCACACTGAACATCAGGGAAGTAACTCCACCCGTCTCTGTGTCCACCCACGGGGCTTCTGATTGGTACACCATACCGTTCTTATATGGTGATGCTGCTTGCGCTGTCGTGAGGGTATTGATGAAAGACATTGGATTAGTTCCTTTACAATATGGGGAAGAGTTTAGATGAGAGCCGTGAGGAAGATAATGCCAAGCCACGCGCCTAGCAGTATCAGAACAGAGCCTTGCGTAGGTGTCATGATGGCAAGCACGCTAGCGAGATGAGACCAAAGGCACCAAAGCCGATGATGAGGTACATGATTAGTGTGTCTAATAGCTTAGGCATGTGATGCGACCCCCCGGCGGTTGCGTGTCTTCATGTTCAACTTACGTACACGCTTGGATGCCCGTGCGGTTTTCGTGAGGGATACGCCATGAGCCACGAGATCGAGGGCGAAGTGGTCAGCAGTGCGGTATGTCTTTGCGGTGATCATTACTATCATCTTTCTTTGTTGGTGTGTGTGTAGGTGTGAGGAGGAGGTGGAGCGGTACAGGAACCGCCCCAAGGTAGGGAAGGTTAGTCTACAACGTAAATAAGATCAGCGATTTGTTCCTCAAGCTCGGCATATTCTTCTTCGGATACCGTGCTAGTGCTATGCGCTACTTCGCTATCGAGACGGGCTTGAATGATCTCAGCGAGCGTTCCGTCAAGTTCAATGTTCTCGCAGAGGATCACCTCGGGGTTAGGGTCAAGGTAATCAACAGCGTGAACGATTACTTTGATATCAGCGTACTCTATGGCGCTTGCAATCTCACCACATGCAAAGTCTAGGGCTAGAACCACCATATCGCTGAAGGCTTCTACTTGGAGCTTTTCGCCTGTTACGTCGATATAACCAGCAAGCACTTCTTCGATGGCGTTGAGGTTAGCCTTGAGGAAGTCATCGAGTTCGTGCGTGTAGCACATACCAAGCGAACCGGCTGCGTAGTGAGCCATCTGAAGATCCCGAACCATATCATCAACAGAGCTGTATTCGTGGTCACCAAAGTACTCAGTGAGGTATTCAACAACAGCGTTCTTATTGTAACCATTGCCAGCAAACGGGAGGTTGATCATAGAGAAAACGTCGGAAGCGGTGAAGGTAGGGTTGGACATGGTGTTAATTCCTAGTGTGCGTGTGTAGGTAGGGGAGAAGGTGGAGCGGTACAGGAACCGCCCCCATGTAGGGAAGGTTAGGCGTTGTCGAAGCCTTCATCAAAGTTTTCTTCGAGCCACTCGTAGGCGACGTGGCTAAGCTGCTCTGAGATAGAGACCATCAGGATTTGCCATACGTTAGCCTTCTCAGGTAAGAGACACTCATCGTCGGGGTATGCCAGTGAAGGGTTGTCAGCGAGGCACTCAGCGAGTTCCCAATTATAGACCGGGATGGTGCTATCAACGTACTCATGCAGCATGGGGCCAGCGGGGCAATCAGCATTCTGGATTGTGTCTTTGTCAGCGTCGAGGGCGGCGATGAGGTCACGGGTGAGAGTGCGAAGCGTGGTTGTCATGGTGTTAATTCCTAGTGTGTGTTTGTTGCGGTACAGGAACCAAGGGAGGCAGAAAGCGAAGCGGCGAGGTTGCTTCTGGAGAGAGAAACAAAAGGCCGTCCGCCTTGTGTCTCCCTTGGTGTTGATGTGAATATAGGGAAGGATGAGATAACGGTCAAGAGGTTTTTTGAATTATTTTTCAGTACGCCTCGCCCATAGCTTCGAGCCTGCCACGCAATGCAGGGAGAGGGCCATTAGACACCTCTAACAGCATATCAACGGGGTACCCCCAAAACTCTTCCTCAAGTGAGGGCATATCTTCCGCCTCAAGAGCACAGCCGGGAGAATACGCATCCACCATTTCACCATGCTTGAAACATAAGTATTCTGCGAGGTCGAATGCGAGGGAGGTAGCGGAACCCCAGCGATCGCCCTCATCCCATAAGCCTTCCGCCTTGCGGTTCTTGAGGAGTACCTTGAGGAGGGAGAGAGCTTCTTTAGAGTAGGTCATGGTGTCAGTCCTTGGTTGGTGTCGTTGTCGATAAAGGGAAGATGGGGGATGCGGTACAGGAATGCAACCCCCTAAATGAATTATTTTAACCCGGGTAGACCTCACGTAGGAAATCGCTGTACTTCTTATGAGCACGTTCCAGTGCGTCCATGTTCGCCGCTGAGAAGCTCTTTACGAGTGCTTCATGTGCTGCATCACAAGCGGCAGAGAGACGGGCGTCGATGGTTTGCTGAGCGTTGGTCATGGTGTCAGTCCTTGCGAGTTCGTGTCGTTGTCGATAAGGGGAATATATACATCCCTCAGGATAACGCAAGGGGGTCACATGAAAAAAAATAAAAGGGGCGATGGTTCATCGCTTGGGGCTGTGCGTGCCCCTATGTATAACGTGAGGGATGCCGTGGGTGGTACCGTGAGGGATGGTACAAGTGTACCATGAGTGTGAGCATAATGCACAAAAACAGTAAAGGACCACACAATCATGCACACTTGTGCATTCATGCGGGTCACGCAAAGATCTCCTTGCGGTGCACGCAAAGATCCCTCGATATACTAGGGTAGTCGAATGATGATTAGGCGGCAACGTGAGGAAAACCGTGGGATTACAGTGGGTTAGGCTGGCACTGTCGAATAGATTGTTCGACGACCGACCGCAGGTATCCGATTGAGATACATCGAGCGTCGAGGGTTCTACCTTGAGGGTACCCCACGGGGGGAACTCGCATTCTACGTATAATTATAGGGTCCTCAGAAATTTGCCCCATTTTAGAGACCCCCTACAATTAGAGGTATCTCCAATCGTGTACCGCTAGGTAGAGACCACAACTCTGCATGGTCTCCCCTAAACATTTACAGGTACTCAATCATGTGACGTCAGGACAGTGTAGGGTTATTATCTACATCGTCTTCCTCCCAACGTACCCCCGTAGTTCTCCTATCGTGTCTCTTAAGGGTGGTATCTTAAGTTACTACTATAGGTACAACCGGGGGTATTTCCATATAGTCTACGTATTAATTACAGACAGTGAAGTGATGGAGTACCATCACCTGATACCAGCGGTGTACGCTAGCCTCCCCATCGGGGCTTCTCTAGGTGGGAGATGCTGGAAAAGCTACCCATCTTCATACTCTTGAAGTAGTCTCTAGCCATCTCTTCACGTCTCTTCTTGACCATCCTATCGACACCCTTCTGTTCATTCTGAGCGTTAGCGTCAGCCCAGAAGGCTACAGCCATCGCCAGTGCATCAAGTCTATCGTCATGACGGAGACACCCACGCTCACGGGTGAGACGGGACATCTGGTAGATAAGGGACTTGCTTAGGCGTTTCTCTTGGTCATACTTCTGGATTGTCCTGTAGTCCTCTTCGATTACCTTGGTGTCAAATACCATACGGTGTTTATTCATGACAGGTTCGAGAGTGTCAGCGATACGCATCTCCTTCTGAGTGTGATGACGTACCTCTTCGATACCACAGCCGTATATCCGGTGGACTACCTCTTGGAACACCTTGGTAAACAGACCGTCACCGAAGTTACTCTCCACGACAATCTTGTTTACCTTGTATTGCTTTGCCAGAATAGCCAGAGGGTTGAGTACAGTCTGTTCGTCGTAGCCCCCGGCAAAGCCACCACAGCGTAACACGTACGTATAGCCGTTAAGATGGGCTGTAATTGCGTAGCCTGTCTCATCGGCACCCCTACCAGAGGGGTCAACCGCCATGATTATACCCTGATATGGGGCGTGGACCTCGTTAAACCCTGCCGGACCGTGCATATAGTCGCCAGACATAGCTAAGTTAGGGAGATCTAGGCGGTTCTTGGGGTGGGGTTGCCAGTTCCAAGTCATTGGGGCCTGTTCAGGGTCCAAATCAGTGATCATGAGGTCCCGCATCTTCAGAGGATACTTCTCCTCATCAGATAGGGCAGTGTTAAGCATGAACTGTAGCTGGTAACCGGCCCTACCGTAGGACGCCTTACGTTCCATCAGGTCCTCTGCGTCAAACCGCTGGGGATCTGTAGGTTCGCCTTCCTTCAGGCCGAGCTTAGAGATGAATGGAGACAACGTATCCCGGTACTTGGGGATGTTTGCTTCCTCAGGCATCTCCGCAGGCCACACACGGATCTCATATCCACGCTCAGGTAGCTTGTTGTAGAGGCTATCTTCGTTCTGTGGGGTACCCAAGTAGATGATACGAGAGGTATCCAGAGGCTTGAGGATAGCGTCAAACTCACGGACGCTCTCAGAGAGCTTGTCACGGGCACCCTGCGTGTCTGAGTTGTTAGCGACCTCTACGTCATCGGCAATCAGGATGTCTGCACGAGAACCCGTGAGCTGCCCTGAGATACCCGTAGATTTAACTGAGGGGGAGTGGTCAGCCCTAGCGGGGCCAACGTCGAATGAGAGGTTAGATGAGCGTTGATCTGGACCGGGCATCAGATGTTGACAAATGTCTAGCTCAGCGATGATCCGCTTACAGAAAACCGAGAAGGCGTCCGCTCTGTCCTTAGACGCAGAGACTACCATGATTTTCTTGTCAGGGTCATTCAAGAGGATCCATACGACGTACGCAGAGGTAAGCCATGATTTTCCGACGCCACGGAATGCGGAGATCATGGAACGCTTAGGGCCATCTTGCAGGAACTGAGCGATGTCGTATTGGACGGGAGTAGGATCAGGGAGGTTCAGGTGTTTCCACAGGACGTACGTGAAAAGCCTGAAGTCTCCCTTGATCTTTTCGAGGTTAGTTGAAGGTTGTTTGGTCATCGGCTTCGTCGTCTGCTCCAAAGTCAGGCAAGAGGGTACTCAAGGTGCCCATGGTGTCGGCTTTCTCAGGTGCCACGATAATATGGTTGTCCTTGAGAAACTGACGTACGGTGTTAAGCTCAGAAGGGGAGATGTCCCCCGACTGGAGCCTTTCCACGAAGTGATCGGTCATCAACTGCTGGATCAGGTCCAGCGAGTTCTTAATTGTAGACATAGATATGCTCCATACGGCCCTGTGAAGCTCACAGAGCGCCGTTGAGGTTATTCTGGGGTGATTGTGAGGGAAAACCCCCAGAGGCTCTGTACGAGCTCCTGAGGGCTTCCTAGTTAGGGTGTATCAGTGACTAGATCGGCTGCACTAAAGTTGTACCCTGTGAGTGGTGCGTTCCCACTAAGATCAGAGATGGAAGTAGTTGATGCTTCAATCTCGTAGTAGTGCGTAGGAGCAGAAGCCAGTTGGCTCAAGTCCTGAGTAGCTCCAGAGTTGTAGATAGCTGCTAGGTTAGCAGACTGGTCTGAACCCCAAATAGCTACTTGGTTGATTACACCGCTGTAGTAGTTGTTGTGGACGTTACTAGCACGCCCAATGCGATAGATGTTGTCGCTTGGGTTAGCACCGCTAAGAGCGCCGTCATAACCCCCGCCAGAAGCAACACCTGTAGGTGTCTGGAGTACACCATCAACATAGATGCTGAACCTGCTGTAGTAGTTAGCAGCATCGGCACCGACACTTCCTGTAGTGCCCCCGTCAAAAGTGACCAGTACGTGTTGCCACGTATTAGCTGTAAAAGCATTGCCACAGACAAGGATGATGTTGTTGTACACGGTACCGTAGTTCAGAACTAAACTTGTACCACCATTTTGCTTCAGAGTGATTGCTCCGCCATTGTAGTCATCTCCAGCACCATAAACCATCAAGGTCTGAGTAGATGTTGAGGATGATGGCTTTACCCACATCGATACAGTCCAAGCACTGCCGTCACCGTTTGTTGCCCGTTCTAAAGCAGTTACGTTGACAGGGTTTCCTTGAAGCCAGTTGGTAGAACCATCTAAATCTATGGACTTAGAGTTAGTGTAAGCGGCTTGTGCCACGTTAAGTGTAACCGTGAAGTCAGTAGACCCACCTACAGCGTTAGCAGCCTTACAGTTAATGACATACGCATCGGAGCTTCCTGTGAAAGCTGGGGCAGTCCCGATAATAGCGCCAGTGTCTTGAACCATTACAGCCCACGCCGGGGCGTCAATCTCAACGTACTGGTTCACGATGTCCGAGTTTGCATCTAAAGCGATCTGAACGTTAAAGGCCTGACCTTCATCAACAGTAAACGCTTGATCAGAGATGTCAGGTGCAAAGTCGGTCACAGGCTGAGAGCCTTGACCAATCGTCTGCTTCGAGATTACAGGGATCGAGTAGTATGCCCTGTTGCCTTTTACGCCGAAGTACAAGTGAATAGGTGATCCGTCACCATCTACCTTAGCCGTCGCAACCTTCTCGTTGTTGTCCTCAGAGAAGATCGTGATCGAGTTGTCGGACAAGTAACGCAAACTGAACAAACCTTGCGCCAAGCCAGTACCAGTAGTGCCGGAGGTTGAACCCTTCCGGTAACCCACTACACCACCGCCGTTGTCAAAGTAGTACGTAGAGTTAGTGTTTACATTCCAGTCACTTACGCCGCCAAACTCGAAATCAAGGGCTTCGTTGGTTTCGTACGTAAACTGGTTATCTAGCTGTTCCTCAGCAGTCGAGACGCCTGTAGCAGCGTTCGTGTAGTTAGTCCCAAAGTAGTCGCCTTGACCGACTTCATCGAGCATAAACGTCAGCTTCTCGCCGGGACTAATAGACAGTCCAGACTTTAACACCGTGTGGTCAAGGATGCCGTTTATGATCCCGCCTTCAGTATTGGCGAAGTCGTGTGCAATTTCCCATATAAAGTCATGGCTGTCGATGATGCCGTTAGGGAACACACCGCCAGACCAACAGCCCATCTGCAAGTTGAACTCAGTAACAGCTAAGGGAATAATTGTCTTAGCGATCTCAGTCTCAGTCCCGCCAGACAGGGCGAGCAGTGTGAGGTGACCATCACTGCCGAACCGAATGCTTAGCGGGTCATTGTCTGCAACAACGTATTGCGTACCGGTGATCAGAGCAGTGTTAGTGCTATCGATAAACCGAGTGCCGCCATTAAGGAATGAGAAACATGTCTGCCAGTTGTTAGGGTCAGTTTGACCGTCGCTAAATGTTGTCGCCGCTTCAGCGCCATCCCAGATACCAAAACGCATCTGCTGTAACACGCTTACGTTCCACTTAAACTCTTGGCCACGCTTCAGCTTCTGACCGAAGTAGTATGGGCCTTGAGTGTTTAGGTTTTCACCACTAGCCATCACGTAAGCAGACGTTCCAGATGCTACCTGTTGATCGGCATTGGTTCCGTAAGAGATGTACCAACGGTCGTTAGTTGCAGACTGTGTGCTACCATCAATCATGTTGGACACGTCAATAGTTACTGTAGAAGCATCCGTCATTGTCAAAACCAAGTCGCTGCCATTAAGCGCACCACTGGCCACAAAGTTGTTTGTGTCTACGCCCAGTGTTGTCACGTCTACTGTGTACGACGTACTGTCTTGTAGGGTAATCACAAGGCTGTTGTTGACCATCGCAAAGCCGGTAACCGGGTTAGGAGTTACAGAACTTGCAAAGCCAGCCGTGTTTGTAAACAAGTTGTTGAGCTGAGTAACCGCTTGGTTTAGAACGGAATTTACCATAGAACCGTCGATGCTTACAGCGTTCACAGGCAGGCTCTCAATAATTATCTTAGCGCCGCCACGAACCTTTATCTGGATCTCAGTACCGTTAGCAGTTGCTTCTAACGTGTTAATTGGATGTGGGACCAACAGGGTATCCGTAAGGGTCAGGTCACGTAATAGAATAGATGAACCCGTGCTTTCCAGCCCGAAGTCCATCGCCTTGTACTTCAGGTACGGACTAATTAGTTCGAGGTCCTTATCTTCGTACAGACGGTTGTGGACGATTGCTTGGTAACGGAATAGGCCCGTGTTGGGATCTACAGTGTCACCTTGGCGTACTTGGAATACACCCAAGTCTACATCCGTAGCGTTGTCTACCTTCTGGATAACTGCTCGAAGCGTCGTACCCGCATGGACATCTACCGGGTGATCGAAGAACCACTCAATGACATCACCGGGGTAGATCACGGTGCCTGCTGACGACCGAGGAGCGTTACGTGGTAGCTCCTGCATATAGACCTGCTTACCGTTAATGATGATGCGGTACTCAAGACGTACGGTCTCAGGGACCTCTTCAGCGGCTACCGTAGTAATGCCAACACCAGAGATGTTTATACCAAAGTAGTTGTCTCCGTCATAACCCACAGAAGTCAGTGGATCGGGAGCGCCTCCCAGCGGTAATGAAAACATGTCTGTGTAGACACGACCACTTGGAGGTACGAAGCCTGAAGCACCACGGTTTTCAGTAACGCTCTGATCTTTCAACCCACCCCACATGGGAAAGAAGTTGATGTCAGAGCTAAGGTTGGTGAAGTAGATGTTCTCAGAGCCAGACGACATCTTGTGCTGCTCACCGAGGTACAGCGAGTTAAGCGTCGTTTCAATAGCTTTGTCTGAAATAAGACGACGTGTATTTTCGTCGTATTCCCAGTGGGATAGGAACTCAGTCTGATCTTCAGTAAGGCCATCTCCGCCAGAACCCGACTGAGGGATCATGTTCCCCTTCATGTTGTTATCTGGCATATTAGCGTACCACCCACGCTTTAGCGTTGCCTGTAGCGACAACCCGCATAGCGTTGGCAAGCACTACTTCGTAAATACCGCTCTCAGTGAAGTTACTGATCTCCATGAAGGGACCACCTACGGAGCCTTCAAGCGATACTGTTCCGTCTGTGATCTCTACTTGGAATACACCACGGGAGTTCTCATCGGAGTTATTAGGGTTAATAGGATCTGAGGTGTAGGCATTGTAAACGCCTGCGGGATCTTTGAACTGCATTCTCTGTCCTTTAATTAGGGGTCTGTAGTGTTAGCCCATTGGGGCTGGTAGGAAGCTGTGCCGCCTTGAAAGCCAAGGGGATCAGGTCGGGGATAACTGTGGTCGCCAAGAAGACGGTCACTGCTATTGCAATTCCCCAGTAAATCATTGAGCGAGACTTCCACGTCTCTAGGTTCCGAAGACGTAGTTCGTGGTCGTCCAGTAGCGCTTGTCGTCGGTCGATCTCTTTGATCATTTCACGGATAGCCGCAGTGTTTTCTGTAGCTATTTTGGTTATCGCACGGATTTCCTCCGAGTGACGCCTTACGTCTTCCTCGATGTAGTCCGTACGGTCCCAATCTTTGTTGGCCATATGAGCCTCCTGAGAGCCGTTACGGGCTTGGGTGAGTAGTTATATAGGGAAGACCCCCAGAGGCTCTGTGTGAGCTTCTGAGGGCCGTATAGAAGGTGTTTATGTGTAGGTTGTCGTATCTTCGCCAGCAGTGCTACTAGCCGCATCGACGCTTGTAGACGGGAAGGATCGCCCAGTACCCCAAATGACACGGACACCACCATCGGCACCTTGGCCTTCAGCATTACTTTGCCAAAGGCTACCTATCTGATAACCACTAGCCCCACCGTACTTACTTGCGGTGGAAGATGTAGTATCGTTATAGCTACCACCGTCTCCGCCGCCTGATCCGCCATGACCGCCACTATTGCCATCGTTTGCGGCGCCGTTACCGCCTGTGCCGCTGACGCCTTCTCCGTAGATGCCTACACCGCCGCCAGAGCCAGCGAACCAGCCGCCACCACCACCACCGGCACCACCGGAACCATTTCCGCCGATCCGGGCATCACCCGACGCCGCAGTGCTTGCACCAACACCACCGGCACCAGAATAGCCACCAGCGCCACCGCCGCCACTATATCTGCCAGTACCGCCGTTACCGCCGTTACCGCCACCGTCGCCAACGTAAGTACCGCCTACTCCCGAGGTAGAGTTACTTATGGCATTCCTACCAGAGTAACCTACACAAGTAGAAGTGTCCTTGAAGTAGCTGTCGGAGCCGTATCCACCTACGTCTGGGCTTGGCGCACTGCCGACCCGTACTTGGATTGTTTCGCCGGGAGTAACCGCAATGTCATTCGCCCATCCAAGACCGCCACCGCCGCCGCCTGAACTCTGGTTTCCTGACGAGTAACGACCGCCGCCGGGACCGATACAGACGACACTTACGCTGTAAACGTCTGCGGGGACGGTCCAGCTGTGCGTGCCTGTATTTTCGAATAGCACGCCGCCCGGTGCAGCCGTTGTTACCGGCCCACCTGAAACAAAGTAACTAGGGTAAGGTGCAAGAAGAATACTCATGTTACACCACCGTTAAGTTAGCTGAGGACAGTACAACAACCGTACTAGAAATCACTGTTACAGTCATAAGGGACTTATCAGCAAGTGTAGTTGTACTAGCACTAATATCTGTAGCAGACCCATCTTCACGCACCGTAGTAAACCCTGTGTAAGCAAGGGTAACAGCAGCGCCTGTGTTGTTGTAGACTGTGCGGATGTCTCCCGACAAGAGGTTAGTATTTACCAGCGTCAGCGTCGTCGTAGTTGCATCAGACAGGTCACTGATACCAGACCCACTAGGGGAGTGGTCGGCAGTTGTTGGGCTATCCAATTGCGGGGTATTGTCAATAGAGACAACGATGTCTACATCAGCAGAGCCGTTGAAGCTCACGGAACCCGTTGCGTCACCACTCAAGGAGATCGTACGGGGAGTCGTAAGGTTATCAGCGGTTGCCAGTGCAGCAGACACTTCAACGAACGCAGAGCCAGACCAGCGGTAAGTCTTGTTGTCACCTGTAGTGACGTAGATCTTGCCTGTCTGCTTGTCTGCCGCTTGGAGTGCGTTGAGAGCCGTGAGGTCTACAGCTTCGATAATGTCGTCTACGTAGCTAGGAAGCTGTGTAGCTGGGACCTTACCATCAGTGTCCAGCCCAGCGACGCCGTTAGCGATACCGATGGACGTAGAGTTGATCTTAGCGTTCAACTCAGTCTGTAGGTTGGTTACATCGGCGATAGCGTGTGTGTGAGCCGAAGGAGCGAAGGTAGTAGGTACACCTGTAAGGGAGCTGTAGGCACCATCAAAGCTACCAGAGACAGTCTGAGGTTCCCACGTACTACCTGTGTCATTCCAAGCGAGTACCTGACCGTCCGTCGGAGCAGTCGCAGATACATCCGAGTGGCTGTCCAGAGCGTGAGCCGAAGGATTAAACTCCGTAGGTACGCCTGTAAGAGTGCTATAGGCACCATCAAAGTCAGCACCAGCGCCGTCTGCAAGCCAGAGACCTGCAAGACCTACTTTCCAAGTAGTCCCTTGGTTTGATAGCGTCCCGTTGGACGAACTAGATACCATCTCAATCGCAACATCATCACTCCATGAAGCTATTAGTATGCCGTCACGTCGGTGGATGGTAACAATGTCCTGCGAGTACCCATCACCCGAGAAGATTTGCCGCTTATCACCTGTTAGTGTGGCGTTCGTGTCGATGTATGCCTCTACTTCTAACCAGTACAAAACCGGCTCAGTATCTTGCCCGTGGTTCCACGTTAAAATATCTCCACCAGTTCCGAAGGTATTTGTTTGTACCTTGGTCTGCTCAATGACAGTGCCGAAGACACCGCCACCACCGCCACCACCAGCGATAGTCTGAGGTTCCCAAGTACCCCCAGCGTTGTTCCAAGCGAGCGCCTGACCGTCCGTAGGAGCCGTAGCAGCTACATCTGAGTGACTGCTTAGGGTGTGAGCAGACGGTGTGAAGTCCGCAGGTACACCTGTAAGAGAGCCGTAGGCACCATCGAACAACGTAGGTGTGTCCGTGAGGCTGTTGTAGCTACCGTCGAACAACGTAGGTGTGTTCGTGAGGCTGTTGTAGTCACCGTCGAACAACACGGGGAGGTTCGTGAGGCTGTTGTAGTTACCATCGAACAACTCAGAGGCGTTCGCAAGTTCAACCCAAGAGCCACTGTGGGCAAAGTAACCCTTACCCGTAGCGTGTACATGGGCAAACATGCCGTGGTACGAAGAGGCGTTCGGGAGGTCTACGAGGTTGGCGTAGACGTTGGAGTACGTGATCTGGTTATTACCAAAGTCAGCAGCAGCGTTAGGCTGTAGAGCCGTGTCCGCAGTTGTACCCTGAGCAGACGTTGCGTAGTCCGTAGACGCAGTAGCAGCCGCCGTACCGAGGGTAGGGCTTCCTGTAAGGGAGGCATACGTACCATCGAAGAGCACCGGCTGGTTTGAAAGGCTGTTGTAGTCGCCATCAAAACCCTGAACAACAGAGGTCGTTACACCAGTTACGTGACCGTAGGTATCAAACGTCAGGCCATCAACAAAGGTATCAGTCGTAGCTGTAATGTCGGTCTGCGTAGAGGTGTCGGCGTGGGAGATGGTACCAGCAGAAGTTACGTTTGCACCGGTCAGACCAGCACCTACGATAACCTCAGTAACCGTACCAGAACCTGTACCGTTAGCACCAGCGGCACCCTCGGGGATAGTGAAGTCGAGGATAGCAGCACCAGTGGTGCCGGAGTTGGTAACAGTAACAGTAGTACCCGGTGTGCCTGTAGTGACCGTACCTACGGTAACCGTAGCGGCATCACCAACGAGACCTTGGATACCTTGGGCACCAGCGTCACCTTGAGTACCCTGAGGACCGGTTTCGCCTTGGAGACCTTGGATACCTTGGACACCCTGAGTACCTTGGGCACCCACGAGGCTTGCAAGCCAAGCAGTCTCATCACCGATAAAGCCGTCAGCTACGGCTACAAGGTAAGCGCTAGTACCCGCTGGGCCGGTAGCGCCTGCGTCACCTTGGACACCTTGGAGACCCTGCACACCCTGAGGACCAGCTGGGCCTGTTTCACCCTGTGGGCCTTCAGGACCCGTGGGACCTGCAACACCCTGCATAGAGCTAAGCCATTCAGCTTCAGTACCTACAAAGCCAGCATCTAGCGCCGCCTCGTAAGCGGTATCACCGTCTGGACCTTGAGGACCTTGAGGCCCTGTAGCGCCTGCTGGACCGGTTCCGCCTTGGAGACCTTGGGCACCCGTAGGACCCGCCGGGCCTGTAGCGCCGGTAGTACCAGTTACACCAGTGTTACCTTGGGGACCTGTGGCACCCTGAGGACCTGTGGGACCCTGAGGGCCTTGAGGACCTGTAGACGCCTGATCACGGGCTTCTTCGGCGATGTCACGGTTAGACTTCAGGGCAAACTCGATGTCCGTAGGGCGGATCACAGAGCCAGCAGCGAAGGTGAATACATCATCTTCAGCAGAAGTAACTCGTTTAATTTCAACCTGCTCACTAGCCGCAGGAGCCGGAGAGAGGGTAACTATGGAAGTGTCGTAGTCGAGGGAGACTGTAAAGTTAGCCGTTACGTCATCGTTGGTGGCCGAAGTGTAGACCGTGGTGATAACGTAAGTGTCCGCAAGACTATCGAAGGGGTAGGTGAAGGCTGTAGTTGAGCCGTCGCCATCATAGAGAACAACAGTGTCTGCCATTACTCGATCCTTTTCCTTGGATTAGTGTGAAGGGTGGGAGGCAGCTACTAGAGCTGCTCTCCGTCTGTTACAAAGAGTTCAACCTCTTTACGTTCAAAGTTAGTCATGGTTTCGAAGACTGCGCCGCCTCGACGTTCTTCTACAAGCTTCTCTACCCGCTTAAACTCAGCAGTAGACGATGCTTTAAGATCCGCCATAAACTTGTTATATGCCGCATCTCGATAACCTTTAACGATGTCCTGAAGTACCTTCTCAGGTCGCTGCAAGGCATCACTGCCAGTGTTATCCTGTGTAGCTGGATCCTCACCCGCATTAGCCGCCGCTTTAAGAGTGCGGAATGCAACATTGAGTTCAGACTTCTCCTCTGTGAACTGCTCGTAGAGAGCATCATCGAGGGTAACCGGAGCTTCGTTAGCTCTCACAGGGAAGGTAGCATTCATAAGGCTTGCCGCCACAGCATCCGCAATGGACTGACCGCTCTCAAGATACACCAGCGAAAGGTCAATCTCGGTACCGGGTACCATGACCTTGTCTCGGGAAAGGTCTACACCATACTGGAGCTTCATCTCCTCCAAGTATGCCTTGGACTTGTAAGCCTCAGCTTGGTTCGACATAGGAGAGATACCACGGCCAAAGCCGGGTGTGAGGTGACCAGTGACAGAGCGCCGCTTGTTACCCACGTTCCACTCACCGATTGCCTGTAGGTTGTAGAAGTTTTCTTTAAGAGCCTCACCGGGGTTCTGCATGATGTCTAGCCTAGAAGAGCCACGCATCAGTTCTTCATCCACCACAGTCTTGATAGACTTTTGCAGTGGGTTGAAGGGTGAATATGCGGCCCCCTTGGACAACGCCCATTTCGCCAGAGCATCCTCAGGCCGCTTAGCATCAAACAGCTTCATGTTACTCTGAAGGCCACGCACAACAGACTGCTGACCGAAGGTAGCGTTAGTTGCGATAGCGAGAACATTCCCTACGTCCTGAGCCATGTTAAGCTCATCTGTAGTGCGGGAGGGGCTGTCAATGTAGTCGAGAACGGAGGTAGTCAGAGCAAATGCTGCAAAAGGGGTGAGCATCTCAGCAAAGTTAAAGGTAAGTTCCTTACCGTCAGCCTCTATGATGATACCTTGGTCAGTCTCTCCGAACTTGGAGGAGACGCCCTTAATACGAAACTCACCGGGATCGGGGAGATACATCAGTTCTTCATCGTCGTCTGCCGTACGGTTGAACGTCCATGCAGCAACCGCAGCGCCCATAGCAGCCGCAGGGCCAGCTAGGTAGTGGGCACGCATACTGTCGATGACACGCTGATCGGTTTCAACCTCAAGAGGCCGAGGGTTACCGAACTGATCCTTTACTGTCTCGCCCATTCCAAAGCCCATCTTTGCACGGGTTGTTTTAGATAACAGGGAGAAGCCGGGAATAGCCATGAAGAGACCCTCACGGCCAGTACGGAGGCCCATCCCAAAGAACGGGAACAGCGTCTTAACTGTCTTAGCGACTGCGTTGTTCTTACCAACTAACTGCTCAGCGCCTTTGATTGCACCTTGCTCTTTGTTACGGAAGCCACTTTCAGCCGCAAGCCTAATGTAAGCAGTGTCGTAGAAACGTCCACCAGCTTCAGTAAGTTCTGCCTTGTCACGGAAGGACATGAGCATAGCGCTCATCTCATCATCCGTCAGGTATCCATTCTTCTTTCGAAGGTCCTGCCACTTCTTCCCATAGAGACCCGTGAGGGCATCTAGTTCTACGTTGTGGTGGTAGAAAACTTGAGTAGAGAACTCAGAGATACCCGCAATGATACGGTAGGAGGCTGAGCCTAGAACACGCAGCCCAGCACGGAGGCCGAGCGTAGGAATAACGCCATTGATCTTAGAAGTGTCATTCCAAATGTCCTTGATGGACTTTGCACGGGTCATCTCAGCAGTAGCCATACCAAGGCTGTCAGCGGAGTTGGAGAGGTCCGCATTGGAAGTACGCCACACTGTAGCGAACCCCTTGAGGCCCCTACGTAGCTGCTTACGACCCTCAAAGAACAGAGCGCCCTTCTTAGCGATACGAGCGGTTTCTCCCAAGTTACCCTTAAAGGCTTCCGAGAGTGCCCGTGTGAGGCCACCTAAAGTACCGAGGTATGCCATACGCAGTGGCTCAACTACCATGTTGAGGGACCACACGTTTGCAGAGAGCAGCATGTTACCCTGACCGAACAGGAGGGTATCATCGAAGAGGGTGTTACTTTCATCATACTTCAGGGCAGAAAACTTCTGCTTACCCTTAGCTGTACCAGCCTCAAGAGCCTGTAGTTTCTGACCGAGTGCCTGTGGGGTGATCTCACCACGAGCGGCCTGAGCGTTGAGGATGTCCTCCATCGCCTTCTGGCCCTTAGGTGTGCGTACCTCACGAGCAGCACGAAGCAGTTGAGCGCCCTTACGGACCTCAGCCTTTTGCTTGGAGCCGATAGCAGCAGCGTCAGCTTGTAGCTCACGTACCGCAGCAGCAATCATAGGGAACTGCTTAGGGGACGTGTTTAGCTCTAGGATCCACTCTTCACCGGCTTCCTTAAGGAGCGGCGTGAGTTCCTCCATGGACTGCTCACCACGTAGTACCTTGCCGAGTACATCGATCTTACGTTCGATACCCTTGAGGTACACTAGGCGGGTGTTGAAGTCGGCGATAGCATCAGGAGTGTCCAACTCAATGAGCATAGACGCTGGGATGTTATCTCCATACTCCTTACGGAGCATCTTGAGGGTCTTCTTAGCGGCTGACTTAGCGGCAGGGAAGGTGGTACGTGAGCGGTCGTAGCGAGCCTTCATAGACCCCTTAACAGCGTCAAGACCATCAGCGATATCGTCATGTCCGATAGTAGACACAAAGTCTTTCATACCGGTCATGTTGTTAAGGACTTCAGGCTCTACGTCATCTTTAAGAGCAGCGCCTGCCGCCAGCTTGTTTTCTGCTGTACGAGCCGCTGTATCAGTGTCACGCATAGCGGCACTAACACGCTGGGCTACTACGTTATTGTAAGGAGCCTTAGTCGTTGTGTCTGTCGTAGGGGTAGCCTTAGGGGTCGTTTCGGACGCTGGGGTTTCCACCACGCCTGACTTACTGTTAGCAGGAGCCTGTGCAGAGTTCAGGAGATCGTTCTGCTGCTGCGCTGCGTTATCCAGCATACGTTCCGCAGGGTCTCCAATCTTATTGTTTACACCATCACCAGCGTTAGCCAGTAGTGAGGCCTGATCATCGGAGGCCCCCTGAAGGAGGCGTTCCGCAGGGTCTTCGATCTTGTTGTTTACACCATCACCAGCGTTAGCCAGTAGTGAGGCCTGATCATCGGAGGCCCCCTGAAGGAGACGTTCCGCAGGGTCTCCAATTTTATTGTTTACACCATCACCAGCGTTAGCCAGTAGTGCGGCCTGATCATCGGAGGCCCCCTGAAGGAGACGTTCCGCAGGGTCTTCGATCTTGTTGTTAGCAGGGGCTTCTACGTTGTCGAGGAAGGAACGGTTGAGTGCCTCAGATTGCTCTAGAGCTAGTTCCGCCTGCGCTTCAATAGCGATACCCCGTGCGTCGTCTGCTGCCTTGGTTGCACCTTTAAGGTCACCCTTGGCGAGAGCCGTTACACCAGCACCAGCGATTTCACCTACGGTACCGAACAGGCCACTCTCAGCGAGGAGCTTTGCACGGTTCAGCAGAGGCTCATCTTCTACCTCAGACATCCACAGGGGAGCAGAGGTACCAAGAGCAGTAACAGCGTTCTGAATAGCCAGCCCGTCGTTTTCCTCAAAGATGATCTGATCGATAGCAGCAGGCTTTGCGATAGCAATACCAGCTTTTGTTAGTACACCAGTGGCACCGAGACCGCCGCCTGTGAAGGCTGACAATACGGCGAACTCAGAGATCTCCTTTACGAAACCACCTGAGACGCTGTCGATCTGATCCATCTTTGCGAGTAAGGCGTCATGCTCTTCAGCCTTCTGTTTGCCAGTGTACTCCGAGGAGGCCGCAGGGAAGGCTTCCCGGTAGGCACGCATGGTGCCATGAGTAAGCTGATACTCACCTTGAATACCTTGCTCAAAAGAGTTCTGAGGAACCTCAGGTGCATCCTTAGTGATAAGTCCGAAGAAGAACTTACGAGGCTCACCGGGTTCTGGCTGAGCATTTTCGTTAAGCCACGCTAGTTCCTCAGGTGACTGGGGTGTCAGCTTGAAGAACCCTTCAGAGCGGTCGTCTTTCAAAGGCTCAGGCAGAGATGTAACTAACTTCTCGCCTAGCTTGTCCAACGACATTTCAGCTTGTTCAACACCAAGGCCCACACCTTCAATAAGGTCGTTACCCTGCGTAGGGGCTAACTTCCGTACATCGTTGGCAACAGCACCAGCCACGTCGCCGATAGCCTTGAATGCCCCTTGGTATTCTTCAGCGTCAGTGTCAGCGTCGTCAGCCTCAGGTACGTCTTGGATCTCCGCTGGGAGTTCTTCGAGTTTACGTGCGGCTGCTCTGTGGCGTGTACTGCTTTCATCCAGAAGGTGTAAGCCAGCAGCACCATGCTTATCTCTAAGAGCAAGGCGGTGAGCTTCATATTCTACGTCGTCTTTTTTTAACCCCCCGAAGTAATGGAGGTGGGCGATAGCCTTGTCTGATAGTTCCGGGTGAGCTTCCTTCATGGATGCTCCGTACGGGGTATAATCACCGAGGTCGTTGACCACCGATGCAAGGATATTCGTTTCATTGTCCGCCATTATCGGGGAGTTCCTTTAAGTTAATCAGCGAACGCTTGTGGGTCTAGCCCTCCGGTTGCTGTATCGTTTTCCATTGCAAGCCACTGTTGGCCACCTGAGGTCTGCTCAAGTGCTGGCCAGAGGAATGGGTTGCGTTTGGCCTGTGTCCACCACGCAGCGTTTTCTTTGACATCTGCAACCGCTTCACCAGCACCCGTCATGTTCCACTGCTCAACGAAGGCAGTAGTAAACATGTCTTTGTAGAGATTTTGGATACCTTGGTGACCGCCGTTAGCTTGGATCCACTCGTTCTCCGGTAGACCACTGTCAATAACCATGCTGCGGACACGGTTCTTCACTGTAACGGCAGTAGAGCCAAGGAGGTTACCACCAAACTCAAGATCATCGCTGTCGAAGATTGCGTTGTCTTCGGTGCCCATAGCGGCCATAAGAGCCTTGCCCTGAGAGAGCATAGTATCTCGGCCAGCCAAAAACGCATCGTGACTGTCGATCTTTACGTCTTCGTTGCCCCAATTAGTAACAAGATTGGTGGCATAGTTGGATGTATCGCCTGTAGCCTCTTCGTACGCAAACACCAGTTCCATCGCCTCAGCCTGCGTCTCAGCGTTAGCCATGTCCCGTTGTAGCCGCATCTTATGGGGAGCTAGGGCCGCACCCTTTAGTGCATCCGCTGGCTTAGCCAAGAACATGCTTTCAGCCTTGTCAGCCAAAGCGATTAACTGAGGGGCACGTTCGGGGTTCTGGGCGGCATAGGACATAGCATAATCTCGTACTTGAGAAGCCATTTCCATGCCCTGTGCAGGGTTCGCACGTCCTTGTACTACTGTGTCGAGGAGCATAGAGCCGTATTGCTTACGGAAGTTCTCGTACTCCTTAGCGTCTACAGCAGCGTCCAGCCTTTCTTTCTTAGCTACAGCCTTGTCACGGGCATCGATAAGAGCAACCCGAGTATCGCTACTGAGTGTCTTTGCGAAGTCCTTGTCCTCAAGTACCGCCGTGATTGTCTCAGGGCTTTGCGTGAGGGACGTAGCGACGATGAGGGCATTACCGACAACACCGCTAGGGTTATCTACGCCAGCCTTAGCTAAGAGGGTTGCAGCCTCAGAGAGGGTGGCTTGGAGTTCTTCGGGCGTACCATCAACGCTGATCTGACCTTCGAGAGTGGACACGAGGTCCTCACCCATATGCTCAAGACGACGTTGCTTAGCTTCAGTCGCCTGCGTAACCATCTTCTTGTTAGCGTAGGTGCGGTACTCAGCCATCATCTTGGCCTGCATCTCAGGTGGGTAACCTGACATCATTGCCTCGCCCTGATCTAACAGGAACGCTTGTAGCTTGTTGTGTCCGTCTTCTACGTCATCACCGAAGGCATCCCAGTTCGTCTCACGCTCCATATTGGCAACGGTACGAGCATAGTCAGCGCCCATCCGCCCCTCTTGGTACGCTTGATGAAACAGGGGGCTATCTTGGACAGACGATCCACGGCTAGAAACACCAGCTTCGCCATCTTTGATACCCCGTAGGGTTTGGCGCTGGATCTCTTCGTTCTGGAACTTCTGCGCCGCCTGTAGTTCAGACTGACGCTGGGCGTTCTGGTAACGATCTACTTGCTGGTTTACACCTTTGAGAGACCCCGAGAGAGACCCGAGAGCATCCGCAAGTGCCTTAGAGCCAGACCGGTCGTTGCCGGGGCGCATGTATGAAGCCCGGTTACCAATCTGACCAGCAGAGGATACCGGTGAGTTTAGTTTAACTGGTTCACGAGCCATAAGACTTGTTTCCTTGCTTGATGTCGTTGACGTTGCTGTTCTGCGCTACCGCATCCCCAACGCTACCCAACATGCCCACACCGAACTCAATCCAAGGGGCAATCTTCTGGAGACCCTTGATGTCATCTGAGACCGGCATCTGCCGGGGGTCGATAACGGTATTGACTTGGTTGTCACGAGCAATCTGGAGGTTCTGGATGTCTTGGTAGAAGCTGTCAGCAGCGTTCTTACGTGTTTGTTGGAACCTACGGGCACCCTTAGAGGTCTGTGAGGAGATGTCGTTAAACGTCTCTCGTGCAGACACACCAGACAGGTTAGAGGCACCGGTAGACGCAACAGCGCCCGAGCGTGCCATACGGCCTGTCATTTCGAAGTCGAAGGCCTGTTGGCGTACGGTAAGATCATTCTGGAGGAACTTGAGGGCCGTACTGTCTACACTAGCGTCGTACGTAGCAGCAGCAGCCGCCTTGTTACGCTCGTAGTAGGCAACCTTCTCAGCCCGTTCCTGAGCAGCTTGTTTCTCAGCCGCATAGTTGTTGAAGAGGCTAGACGCTCCCTGCTGTAGGAAGTCCACGGCAAGCCCAGCGCCCTGAGACGCAAGGAAGCTACCAGCGCTGCCAAGCATACCACCACCGGCACCTGAGGCAGCAGCAGTACCACCACCGGCAGCAGCAGCGCCGCCCCCAGCAGCAGCGGTACCACCAGCGGCAGCACCTGTGGCACCTAAGCCCATAGCATTGGCCGCTAGTCCACCTGTGAGGCCCACAGCAGCCGCACCGCCGACACCAAAGTCAACTAATGCGTTCTGCTCGTAGCTACCTGTTACGCCGTATTCTACGCCGTCGTAGGCTTGGTTAGCAGCGGACCAGCCACCAGCAGCACCAGCGGCAGCACCGAGAGGGCCACCCAGAAGGAAGCCCCCGATGCCACCACCGACACCACCTACAAGGTTGGTGCCGAGGTTGCCGATGTTATTCCAGAAGCCACGGTCTTCTTCCCAGAGGCTATCTGATCCGTCGTTTTTGAAGTCAAATAGACCCATAGTTAGATCCTCCGAGCTTTCGGTTGATGGTCACCGAACCAGTCTACGTGCAAGATGTTGCTACGGAATGGTCCAGAGTTCTTGATTGAGATCACAGCGTTGTCGTTACGGAGCATCACAGGGACCTTGTGGAACCCACTGTCGAACGTCACCTTGCCACTGAAGATGTCAGTGAAACCGGCACGAGGGCCAGCGGCATAGGAACGTGTAGGGCGGCCACGAGAAGCAATGTCCACGTCGAAGGACACACTGTCTGCGTATGCTACGTTGAGGTGCTGAAGCTGAAGTCGTCCATCCGTCATCACCATCTCGCCAGAGTTATCCTTCTTAGGGATACGCCGGTAGATCGTGGAGAGAATGACCTCCATATCATACTGCACGCCAACAACGATGTTGGAGAGATTTGAGGTAACGTCACCGGGTACGAACAGGTTGCCACCAGAGGTGATCCGGTCGTACGGCAGGGTGTTACCGCTAGAGAGATCCCAGACCTCTACGTTGAGGAGGTTGGCATCGTAAGGGATGTTGAGAAGCGTCTCATCCTGAGCGCTGTAGTAGGACCCTGTAGGGGTTACAGCGTAGTCGAGGAGCAGCCTGTCTTCTATTTCGTTCTGGTCTCGGATGTCGATACGGATAAGCTCACGTTCGCCTCCCAAGCCTGCTACTAGGAACAGGTGGTCGTCAAACATCGCCAGACCCTCAATGGACCCCTCACCGATCTCCCAACGTGACCATGCGGATTGCACCTTGGTCTCTCCAGCCATCTCGAACTTGTAGATGTAGAGAGCACCAGCGTCACCTGTGGAGTGGATAGCGATGAACTTGTGGTCACGACTTACGGCCATGCTACTTGCACCCGAAGGGATGTACTGAGGCACAGCGATGGTAAGGTCGTTACCGAGGATACGTTCATCAGAGAGCCGCAAGTAGAACTCACGAACCTGAGTGAAGGTACCGATGTCGGCAGCAGCGATAGCTGTGTCACCGAGAACGATAGGCTTAACTTCTGTAGACACCTTGTAGTCCGCCACCTGAGCAGCCGTCACGGTAGAGCCTGTGATGACACCGTTAGGTGAGTAGACGATGAACTGTCCCTTGTCAGAGTGAAGGAGCAGTTGGTTACGAATAGGGGTAGCAGCGTAGAGAACGTTCACTCGCCCGAAGTTGAGATCCACGTCGATCCGCTCATCCTGCTCCACCTGAATAGCCGTGGTGCGGTAGAAGTTACTAACCGCTTGGCTCTCAGAGAGCGAGATGCTTTCCCCAGAGAGAAACCCGAGGCGTCCCTGAAACATAAACACGTCGTTGATCTCACGGTCTACGAAGGAGGGGCTTTCGTTACTGTCAGCCGAACCAGCGAGCCGGTCTTCCCACACGTACGCACGGAGATCAAAGGTACCGTTAGGCTGCCGAATGAGTACCTGAGGCATCGTATCGGCATCTAGCGTTTCCTGAGCGTCAGGGCCTACAGTTTCCTGCCAAGCCTGTCCGCTCCACTGTACAAAGTAATCGTCAGCAGCGAGACCCTTCTTACCAGCAACACGTACCAGCTGGCCTTCTACGCCATGCTGAGGTAGCTCTTCGAAGTCAGAGACAACGGAGGAGACGTAAGTACAGTTGGCACCTGAGGGGCCGTTGAAGGATACGATGTAGAACTCACGGTTACACCCGAGTTCACCCACGGCATCGTGAGCATGTCCCTTAGTGTTGTCTGAGATTACCCAAGACTGGCCACCTACGGAGGACGTACCGGACACCGCAGTTGCGAGTGAGGAGATAGCATCCTTGATGGAGTTGAGCGTGGTTGTATCGTTCTCGTTAGTCGCCGACACACTGTCAGTCGCCTGAGCGGTAACACTGTCATACTGTGGTGATGTAGAGCTACCTGTTGCCCAATCAGAGGTTGCCTGAGAGTGAGTGTTGGTAATCGAGGGTGTAGTCGTAGACCGGGCACCAGCAGTGACCGTAGAGGTCGAGGTACCAGTCGTACGAGACTTACTGTCGTAGGTAGCCGAGCGGTAGTATGTTGTTACTACGCCAGCGTCTTCCACGTCAGTTGCCACCACGAGAGTGTACTTACCACCACCAGAGTGACCAGCGATAGCGAAGGAGGCGTTACGGCCCAGAAGAGGGCGTGTGTCAGCCACAGTGTTCGCTAGTACAGTCTTGGTGCGGTTTACGAAGAACGTGTAGTCACCCACAGTGGTTGCCCTGAGGTTTGCTGAGGGATCACTACAGGTCATGTAGGTGGAGGCGTTGCCTACTACATTTACAGTCTGGGCTGTGCCGTTGAGGTCGAAAACCTCGACAGAGCCGTCAGAGTTTGCCGTTACGATATACTTCTCAGCAAGGTCACGGTCGATTGTATGTACAAAGGTTGAGGTACCGAGCGCATTGCTGGTCAGGTTGCCGATATGCTCAGCACCCCGCCGCTTGTTAAGCCCATGGACCGCCGAGAGGTAAGCGTTTGTTACGCTGTCAGCAGCCGTAGGAATGCGTAGCTCAGGTACCTGTTGAGTGACACCGCCAGTTAGACTGGGGATGCTATCAGACAGGTAGGGCATTAGTAGCCTCCGAGGTGACGTGAGGAGATGTAGTTAGAGAGCGGGTTGTCCCAGAGTACGTTGCGGTCTGCGTTCTTACCTTCGTCCTGCTTTAGAGCGACGTAGGCACGGGAGGCTTGAGCCTGCACTTGGGCCATGTCAGCGTCTGCGCCTACTACACGGTTCATGTAGCGGTGCTGTGCGTCGAGGGTAATGAAGCGACGGGCTTCTTCTGGGAGATCATCGAAGTCCCAAAGGTAAACCAAGTCGGCATACACTTCGGTCTCGAAGGTAGCCGTGAAGTCAACCATGTTGAACAGCTTGGAGTTACGAATGGTGAACCGCTGTGTACGGTCGTTCCACCCATTGACATCCGTAGCGTCCACTCGGGTGACGTTGGTAGGGACAAAGATGTTGTTGTTCGTGTCAGGTGTGAGCTTAGCCTTACGGCGAGTGTTCCAACTCCAGCCACGGCTCTGCAATTCACGGGAGACCTCATCGATGACTTGGATGGCAATCTGTGCCTCGGCAATGTCGTCTACGAGGTTTGATACGGGGTACTCGCCTACAGCCGTCAGTAGACTGTTCACTGCATCGAGTTTGGTAGATGGTGTAAGCATTGTATCCGCCTTAGGTTGATTTTAAAAGGGGAGCCCCGCTAAGGACCCCCCTTGAAAGGTAGTTTATGACTTAAGCGTCAGCAGCTTTACGTACTTCGTACAGAGCCGAAGGACGCAGAACGTCGGAACCGAAGAGCATCTTGGAAGCGAGCAAGGTGCCCTGCTTAGCTACAGAGTACTCAGTCTCGGTAACCATGTCCTGAGCCTTGATCATGCCAATGGCAGAGGAGTGCATGAACATGCCGAGCGTGTCGGTAGCGTTGATAGCGTAATCGTCGCCGAAGCCGCCAGTAGCGGAGTTCATTGGCGTACGGCCATCTGGACCGGTGTTGCTGTTAGCGGTACCGTTGATCGCCATGTGGTTGGTCTTGATCAGGTTAAAGCCTGCAACTTGGTACAACTCAGCCTTAGCGAAGTCACCGTTCGTGGACAGGTCACGGTTCAGCAGCTTGGAGACAGTTGTGTCGTTGCTGTTGATCAGAGCGTAGTAGGTAGACGGAGCTACGTACAGAGCACGATCTTCGTATGGGATGTCTTCCATGTCGAAGTATGCAGCAGCTTCAAACGCAGCGTTGATAAGCTCAGCAGCGCCACCAGCGGTGCCGACGTGCTTAGTTACAGCGTTGTTCATACCAACGAGGCCAGCGCCCTTACCGGTAGCAGCAGCGGTAGCAGCATCGATACCAGCGACGGAAGCAGCGTTGAACTGGTCGCCCAAGCGAGCTACGCCAACGGCACGTTGGAACAACTTGCGTTCCATGGTCAGAGCCATAGCGGAAGCCATTTGCTTGCTGTACTCACCACGGAATTCGAAGTGCGTAAGCATCTGGTCGATGTTGTGGATCCATACGGAGCTGATGATTGTGTCGTCGATGGTGACAACCTTCTCAGCGGTGTCGATGGTCTGACCTACGATCTCTTGACCGGGTACAAACGTATCAGCGGAAGCACGACCGATTGCTGGAAATTGAGCAGAAATACCACCGTTCAAGGAAATGGAGCGTACGCCGTTCTTCAGAGCAAACTTCTCATCGAAGTGACGGATCATCTCGCCCGAGAACGCCTTGAGGAGGAGGTCACGGTTGTTAGCGTAGTTATGGGTACCAGCGGAGCCAGCAAAGGTATCAACCTTCAATGGGGTGTAGTTGTCAGTCTGAGCCATGATATTGGCCTTTCATATATAGGGTATGTCCCCGAATGGGGAGGGAATGTTTTTTGGATCGATCCCGGCGCTTAGAGCAGCCAACTTCCTCAAGGTTATCCCCGCAGGGGCCTCATATCGCTTGTCTTGTCTTCGGACGGGTTCTTTACCGGGAGTGTGCACTAATCCGGTAGCTACGCCTGCTAGGAGCAGCACGTATGAGGGGCTTAAATACAGCGCCCCTCTGACTGAAATTACTTGCGCTTCGGTTGCTTCGTACGGTTCGCTTTTTTCGAAATGATCCGTAGGTTCTTCGAAGAGTTATCGCTAGTGTTGTGGTTCTTGTGATCAACTTCTTTGCCACGAACCGCCGCTGCACCCTTCTTCTTAATCATAAGGCGTCTGGCACGCTTGCGCATGATGTTCGCTTTACGACGCTCAGGGGTACGTGAGGCTTTATATTCTTTTTTGTAGTCACGCTTATACGCCATCACAGAAAGCCTCTTGTTTGACGTTGTTCATGTAAATCTGTTCAACAGTCTCAAGACTATCTACTTTGCTTGCGTAGATCGGATCCCACTGCCCACAGGCAGCTTCAATCCCGCCACCAATTTTTACTGCGCATCCGCTCAGCACGCTCACTAGGGCTAAGACGCATAGCATCGGCAGCAGCATCGTTAGCGTGTCGCCCACGAGTGTTAGCTTCTTCATCGATGTTGTCCTTGTAGGAGTTTACTGCGTTCTTATTGGACCACCAGAGGAGACCGGCGAGACCAAGAGTGATCAGCAGGGCGGCAGACCACACACGGTCCAGCCATTTAATTATCTTAGCCAAGGCTCTTCACCCCTTTCTTCAAAATGCGTTCGATACGCTTCCAAAACTTCAAAACGAGGAAGAGGATCGCAAGGCCGATGAACACCTGAGCGGTGACATTGCCGAGCTTCTCAGCGTTCTCCAGTCCAAAGATGTCGAACACAGCGGAGAAGAATGTAGCGAGGATACCAAGGCCACCTGAGATGACTGTACGCCAGCCTGACATGCCATTGATGAGAGGGTCAGACGGCTCTTCTTCGTCTTCTTCGACGGGAGCCTCAGGTGCCTCGTAAATGAATACTTCTTCAGGGGTCACCTCAATGGTGTACCCTTGGTCACGCCAAGCCTCACGTAAACCGTGAACCATGCCCCAATAGAGTTCGTCCACCACTGCTTGATCAGCTAGGTTGTAGACGGTCATGTAAGCATCGTAGCCGGGAGCGGATGAGGACCTAGCCCCTGCTTCCCATTTCGACATTGAGATCATCACTCGGTACAGCTTCAGGTATCCCTCAGGATCTCTCCAAAGGTCGATACCCTCGTACATCCCAAGGCCACTATCACGTACTACGGTGTTACCGTACGTATCAGCGTTACCGGTGGAATAAGCCTCGATTATAGCGGCAATAGTCGTCACACCGGGCTTTACTTCAGCACGTCGGATGACGTAATGGCCATAGTAGGCAGCGCCCCCATAGATCGAGGAGAACGCCGGAGTAGGTAACTGGGAGCCATCTGAGGCAGGTAGTTCTTGAGCGCTGAGTGCGCCAAATCTTGCCTCATGTTTGTCACGAGTGGACCCAATGGCACCCAAGTTACGTAACCGAACCGAAGCCGGTACGGATTTGTCATCTAGGGCGTATGCCCATGGTCCTGTGTAGATGTTCATCGTGTGGGGACCTTTCCGGTTTCTGTAAGATACTGGATGGCCTTAGCGAGGATCACGGGGTTTTCACCCAATGAACCCAGCCCTGTATTACACCCGTTGCAGAGTAGGGAATAAACCTCGCCAGTCGTATGGCAATGATCTACGTGTGCGCTATCTTTCTTGCGACCCTCCAAAGTCATATGGCCGTCACAGATGGCGCAGCGCCCGTCCTGACCTGCGAACATATCGTTTCGCTCCTCAAGGGTGATGCCGTATGTACGCTGGAAAACCTTGTCCAACTCGCCCGTTCGGTTCGCCTTATACCACGCCCTCTTCTGCGCACGCTGCTTTTCGGGGTTTGCAGTGCGGCACGCCTTTTGAGCGCACTTCTTAGCACAGTAGTTATGACCCTTACGGACAGGGGTAAAACTGATCCCACAATGGAGACACTCGTTATATGGGGAAGATGTACACATGAGTGCCTCCTTTCGTTTGTGGTTTACAGGCCAGAACGACCAATCTTGTTTACGACCTCAGCATTGAAAGCAGGGTCCTTGCTGTAGCGGGGGTCACTCATCGCCGCCTGAACCTGTTGCCAATTATCGAATTTGTCGGCAGAGGGAGGCGTACCACCAGCAATGTTGCGGGATGGCTCTTGAGCACCTGAGGAGCCACGCTGGGCATTGAGACCAGATACAGCAAGCTTCACCGCTGAGGTGTTGCCTGAGTTGAGAAGGTCGTTGAAGGTGTCGATGTCAGCCTCAGACATGTTGTCTGCTGCCCAACCGATAAGGTCATTATATTCAGCTTCGCCACCAGCAGCCGAGTACACCTCAGACTGGAACGCCGAGGTAGCAGCCTCTTGGCCAGCTACGTAGGTGTTGTACATGTCTTGGGTGATCGTCCCTGACTTGAGCAGTGCATCCATGTCGGCTGCGCTGTGTTCAGGTTCAGTAGCCTTAGGGGTGATCTTGAGGTCATCCTCAGATACCGACTTAGCTGCTTGAACTTCTCCGCTACCCAGCTTCTTCTCCAATTCGGAGTAAGCCTTGGCGAGATCTTCGACGGTCTGAAACTTGCCTAGCAAAGGCTCTGCTGGAGCGTCACCTACCTTGTTGCCTTCAGCATCGAGACCAACGGCAGAGAGTGTCTCTTCCATTGTTGGCTCTACTACAGGATCAGAGGTAGATACGCTTACGCTTTCAGTACTCATGTTATTTTATTATCCTTGGGGTTGGCCCACGGCGTTAGCGCCTGCTTGCATCATCATCTGCTGTGCTTGCTGCTCTTGTGCCTGTGCCTGTTGTTGTTGGATTTCTTGTTCGTTATATATGAGGCCATCCATTTCGAGACCGAGCGAGATACCGACACGCTTCACAAGATCACCCATGTTCACCCTACCGAGCGCCTCTGGTCCCAAAGGAGACAGAGCCTGTAGAAGCTGCATGTACTTGTTGAGGTCGTGTCCACGTCCTAGAGCGTCGAGACCGGTGACGATGGTAGGTTCAACCACGTCCTTAGGTAGCTCTGGGAGTTTCTTCGCTTTGGTCATCTGGGCCATCAAGCGGCGTACCAGAGGAAGCTGGAGTTCATTGCTCAGTACCGAGTAGACACCACCAAGGGTGTTCTCAAGCTGCTGGGCACGCATCCGTACTTCTTCAGCGGTTACACGCTCACCATCTCGGAGAGCACCTTGCTCACTCAGGAAGGCTTGGGAGATACGCATCTCTAGTCGCTGCACCTGTTGGGATGCTACGGCCATGTCTGCGCCCTTATCAACTTTCATGAACTGGATGTCATCTGCACCGCCGGCAATGACTGCACCGTTAGGGGCTTTCGCTACGTCGTCTTCGTCAGTGGTACCCATAGGGTTCACCAGAACGAGGAGACGGGCGGATGCTGTAGCGCTATCCACGATGGCCTTAGAGAGACCTTCGAGGGCACGGATGTCACCGTAGAAACTTTCTACGTGAGCACGTCCGTAGTGTTCGCCAGCAATAGCTGTCCAACGGAGAGGCATGAATGGTGGTTCATCGATAGGGTAGGAGCCTTCGGTGCCGGGGATCATAACATCCTCGACTTCTTGGTAGGTCTTCCACTTCTTCCCATCGATGTAGAACTTAGTGTAGATGGAGACGGGCTTACTAGAGCCACCGCTGTCATCTGCTGAGAAGGAGGTCAGTGCCAGTACATCCTCAGGCAGGGTCTCGATATGAAACTCCTCCTTGATGATGACCTGCTTGATGTTACCCTCAGGATCCCGTGTGACCACGTACTTATCCAAGGAGTAACCCTTAACGCCTTCCTTGCCGATATGCAGCAGGTAGTTACCCGTTACAATGAGGTGCCGGAGTGCTTCGAAGATGGGAGACCGCATAGCGTTCTTTTCCATCTCAGACATCACCGCACGTTCAACGTGAGCTAACTGTTCGTCTACCGCAGCACGCTTCGTAGGGTCACCACCGGTGAGTTCCATGAGGGTAAAGCGATCAACGTCCATCTTGAAGAAGGACTGGTTAGGCGGGAACAGCGCCATCTGCAACTTAGATGCGAGGTTCTGGACCCCTACAGCCGAGATGGATGAGTAGGGGGTATGGATCTTAGTGCTTTCGTTGTGACCTTCTTCCATCATCAGAGACGGAATGGTCACAGAAGCAAACGCACGGGCACGGTCGAGGTACACGTTACGCTGGCCTGAGAGCTTATTGTAGATGGCTTTGCATTGGCCGAGCATTAGTTGCTACCTCGTTTGTCATTTACGATACCCTTGATCGGGCGTACGGACTGTTGGATACCCGCTGGGCCACTAGAGGAGACACCGATGGACGGTAGACCACTCTGGATGGCTGAGGACGTACGGTCCTTGTCCAATGGGTTACGAAGGGTTTGCTCACCCGCCTTCGACTTCTTGACTTCCAACCGCTTAACGGACTGGTAGTTCTCTGTCGTCGTCACCGGCTCAGGGGCCGTAGGTGTGAAGATTGGAAGGGAGGTGATATTGTCAGCAATTGTTTCAGCCTGAGCTGCAACCGTGATGGGCTTGGCAGAGGCAATCGGAGAGGACCCACCAAAGGACCCTCTCGATCTGTAGCTTGTGGACTGCTGGTAGGTAGGACGCTGGATGCCTTGGGGGTTAGCCGTGGGGCGGAAGGCGGTACTACTTGTATTACGAGCAGGAGGCTGGACGGCAGGGGTAGGCTGTTGCGCCTGCTCCCCACCTCGATTGCCGAAGAAGCGACCAGCTAGACCAGTAACAGCAGCACCTAAGAGTAGTCCTCCAGCAATGCCGAGGTATGGAATAGCCATGTCTTTAATCCATCTTCTGTTGTTTCTTATGGGTTGCCTCAAGGAGGTTGATGACGGTTTGGATGCCTTGCATCTTCTTCACCATACCGAGGTCTACGTCATCCGACATAGGAACCGTATTAGGGAAGGTTCCCTTGAGGTACTCTAAGAGTTCTATTGATATATAAGGTGTTTTCATCTTATATGTTTCCTTATAGTCTACGCTTTAACGAACAGGACACGCACCGGTTGCACAATCAGGGTCTTCGAGGTCATCCATCTGGTCGGTTGCGTCGAGATTTACTTCGCTAAGAGTAGCTGCGTATTCCTCGTATTCTTCCTGAGTGATGACTTCCTGAGGCAAGTAGGGGTAGCCCAAGTCCTGAGCGGTCTTGGTAGGATCGTTACGGAAGATCCAGCTAACACCCACGTAGGTGTCCCAGTTCTCCAGCAGCCACTTGAGGATGTCCTTGACCTCTGAGGGGTCGTAGGAGATCGTCACCGAACAGTTGTGATCTACGTAGTTGTCCATCATCAGCTTGTAGCGGTCGAGCTGCTTAACGGCGCTCTCAAGGTTCACTTCCTTGCCGTCCACCTTGTCGAAATCCACAGTGTCCCACACAACGGGGAAGCTGAAGATGATTGCATCGGCAGGGGAGTACGGATCGGGGAAGTTGCGGTAACCAGCTTCTTTGAGGCGGGGTACCAGAGGGTCGTTAATCGAGAACTTTACGTTGTTAATCAGGTACTTACCGAGAGGCTTGTGTACGCCCTCAGTTGTGCTCATGACCTTGGACAGAGTGCCGGAAGGCTTGATCGTGGTGATTGCCTTGGAACGTGGGAGACCCAGTTCGTCAGCCATCTCATGAGCAGCATCATGTGCAGCCGCACGTAGAGCCTGTAGGTATTCTGCGCTGGGGTTAGCAGCGGCGATGCCGGTGATACCGACGCCCATCAGACGTAGGTAGTCGTTGGACTCATCCCAACCGGGCTGGAGTACGCCGTCTTTAAAGTTCACGCATGTCTGGCGGTAGTTCGCACGAGACACCAGACGGACAACCTTGAGGATCGTAGGGTTCTTTAACGAGAACTTGCTGAGGTCAATCTCCACCAAGTTACAGAAACTGGTGTCACCCAACATAATCTCGGCACAAGGGTTCACGCCCTTAAACCATGGGGCACGCTTCTTCGCAGCAGCACCGTTGATGAAGCCCGGCTCAGAGCCACCAGCTTCGATCATCTTGGCAAACACACCTTCCAACTCTAGGCGGGAGGGCTTGTCCCAGAAGACTACGGAGTTGTTGGACTGTCCACGCCACGGGCGGTCGATCCAGTGATCCTTCTTCGCTTCGATAAAGTCGTGCGCCATCTCGTTATCGATGTCCAGCAGAGCAATCTCAGCGGAGCGACGGGAGGACAGAGTAGTACCTAAAAGGTTAAGCAAGTCAAGAATATCCAACTCGTTCAACAGGTTACCGTTTCTGTTGTTGAGTACGCCAGCAATCTTTTCGTAAGCGTCAGCGAGTGTACCGTCGCCAGAACTGATCCAACCGTAGCCAGACAACCGCTCACCGCCGGGGCGGATCTCAGAGAAGTCGATAAGCAGCTTCTCAGCGTCCGCTGGGAGTGTCAGGAGCTTACCGATAGACTTAGCCCATGCCTCAGCGCTGTCACCAACGGAGAGCGTGTAGTGGCCCTTCATCGGCAGGCTCAGCAGCTTCGTGGTCTCACGGCCACCTTTAGTAGTCCGGTGGGACCGCTTGATCTCTACACCTACCGGCTTGTGGAAGCCACGGAGTACGCCAACAGCAGGGGAGAAGCCTACGCCACAGCCCTGTAGGAGCAGCCAGAAGGCGTCAACCACGTCAGAAGGCGTGCGTACAGTGTTGAAGCTACAGTTGAACTGTGAGGCTTCACGGGTCTTAGCAACCTCAGTACCACCGAGCCACCGTGTTCGGCCACTAGGGGACGCTTCGAGGGAGTAGAAGATGTCGTAGAGGTCGTCGAGTTCGTCTAGCTCTTCGCTGTTAAGGTCACGGCCCAAGGCACGCTCCCACAGCCACTGTTGGTGCTGGATGATACGATCAGTAGTCTGTTCGAGGGTCTCGAATAGTCCGGCCTCTTCGTCGAGAGGGCGTGAGTAAGTGCGTCGGTGAACGATCTCCGAGCGGGTGTCTTTAAATGACATGTTATCTTTACCTGTAGAAGTTTTGGTTGAGGAGAACGACAATGGGAAGACCGCCGGGATCTAGGTCCCAGAAGTAGCGGGTTCTCATGTAAGTGTTGTTCGGAGGGCCTGTGACGCCGCCGTTTCGTGTCACTACAACGAAGACACCTAACTCAGGGGATGAGCTATCGATGTACTCTTCAGTGAACGTGTAGTCAGAAGTGATGTCTTGGTTGAGGCCAAGGTCACGGTACGTGTTGTACTTCTCAGTGACCTGAACCTCCCAATCGTATGGGAGACCGCTGCCATCATTCATGGTCACGATGACCCCTTGCGAGGCGTCGTAGTATCCATAGACATCCAGCGGGGGTAGCTGAGTGGTCGTGAGAGAAGTCTTGTTCTGCCCTGAGCCGTTACGTACCACCGTAGTGATCTCGTAGCAGCCGTAGGTAGGTAGGGTGTTACCTAAGCTGTATCCAAAGTTTATCGGATCATGGAGGCTCGTGTTAGCAGCAAGGGTTGTCACCCCATGCCCTGAAGCCACGTTGTCGGTAGTGCTGTAGAAGTTACAGTTGATAATAGCGCCCGAGGGAACGCCTGCGTTGTTAGGTGCGATAGGATTGCTACCATTGCCAAGAACTCGCAGCTTGGGTGACGCAGTGTCCACGTCGTTGATGTAGGCGTTATAGTAGCTGGACCAGTCAACGCCTGCGTTTGTATTGGCGAGCTTGTCGTATGTAACCTCTAGGTCCACCGTCATACCCGGCTCTAACTGCCCAGACGTGAAGTCAATCTGCACCGCACTGCTAACATTAGAACTAGGGGTGGACAGGCCGTTGTAGTATCCGCCGGGGCCTACAGCAGGCCGGGTGATTGAATAGCCCATCGGCGACACGTTACCGTTGGACTGCCTCACGACCACGTTAATTGTCTTAACGGGGTACTGGTAGGACTGGTATTCGTGCGTGTCAGTGATCCACGAGTACCCTGAGATGTTCGTGAGTGCCTTAGCGTTATGCCCTGAGAGGTTGTTATTGAACGTATATACCGAGTAGGGCCATACTACTGTGCCGTCGATCTGACACCCCTTAGGTGCCCCTTGGTTGTTACCGGGGTTAGCCTTCTTTGAGAGGCGTACCTCAGGGTTAGCCGTGGACGTACCTTTGACGTACGTGATGTCATACAGGTGGGTGATGTCGTTACCGGCGTTGCGGTCGTCGAAGGTCTGGATGTCGAACTCAAAGTCAATGCGAGTTCCGTTACTAAACGCCTGTCCACCAGTAGTCTTAACGCCAATCACGTTAGAGCCACCGTGGACGGCCTGCTCTGCTGAGTTCCATATGAAGCCACCATCCACCGAGCGGGTAGAGGGGTTAGTCAGGTTGTAGCTCATTGTACCGCCGGTGATGGCGGAGGTTACGGTAACTCGGATGGCCGAGCAGCGTGCGGACACGTCGGAGTTCTCGAACAGGAATGATCCATATTCGTCTTCATCGTGACCGGACCCGTAGTTGTTGACCGAGCTCTCATTAATCGTAAATCCCGTTGCTGATCCGTTACAGATTACCGTGGCGTTTCGTGTCTCTTTGTAGGCTAGGGTACGGTCTTGGATGATACGTGTGTCGCCCCCGATAGCGGCGCTAGTTACTGCACTGCCGGGAGGGTTGACCAGCTCAATAGTCGTTACCGTATGGCTATTACTGGTGATGTCCCACGTCCGCTCCGTACTAGCAGCCCTAGAGGTAGTCTCAGTGGGGTTCTGAAGCTCGTACGGGCTGGTTACCGTAAAGGTGATGGGTGTGGTGGTATCGTAGGTGTAGCCGTTAGGAGCAGGCGTCAGGGAGTACCACGAGGGGTCCGTAGCACCGAAGCTGATGTCCTGCCCGGTGAAGTCGTCGTTGGTCTCAACGTAGTCCACAGGGTATGTCTGAGTGTATGTCTCATTGGTGATGCCGTAGTCTGATACGATCTCTTGCAGGTCGTACGTAGGGAGGCGGTAAGGGTCCCACCCAAAGGCTTTCTCAAGGACAAAGTAAGGCGACCCATTGTTTGCAACAGGGTCCCACACGTCCTCTACACCAAAGGCAGGGATGGTAAGGTCAGCGCCAATGCGCCCACGATAGTATGCCATTTGTTACATCCTTAGGTTAGAAGGCGAGGGGCGCTTGGCCCCTCAAGTTAGAATAGGTCGTCTAAGTTTGGTTTCTCGTAGTTAGG
>Ga0209307_1000316_pt1 | contig 36036 bp, 29 predicted proteins | sample COGITO_mtgs_1105_FD_185519 | JGI IMG/M metagenome (GOLD analysis project Ga0209307, IMG submission 185519) | Pelagic marine microbial communities from North Sea - COGITO_mtgs_110530 (SPAdes) (version 2) | ecosystem: Environmental > Aquatic > Marine > Epipelagic ... | reverse complement strand
TAAAATTCATAAACCAATTAAAAACATTAACGCTTTATTAGAAGAGATAAAAAAATTTAATTCAAATCTTTATTTGTGTTGTTTGCTTACATATACTTGTTTACTAAGGCCGCATAGGGAAGTTAGGGAATTAAGATGGTCTGATTTTACTGATGATTTATCACACATAACACTGTCAGGCTCTAGAAACAAATCAGGAAAAAACAGAATAGTGCCTGTACAAAAATATGTAAGAGATATTTTAGAAAAAGGAGCGCCTAGCTATAACATTTTTACTGGAAAGTCTCACTCACTAAATGAGAGTTATTTTAAGACTATTTGGGGGCGTTTTAAGAAAGTTTCTAAGCTTCTCGAGCATGACCAAACACTATACAGCTTCAGGCATACAGGAGCTATTGAAATATATAGAAGAACAGGATCGCTCACAAAGCTCCAAAGAGCAATGGGGCATTCTTCATTAGCAGTTAGCTTAACCTACCTCAGAGGCTTAGAAGTGTGTGATTTAGATGGTGAAGATATGCCACAGCTAAATCTATAACAATCCGGTTTATTTAATGTCGAATTTTATATAATTATCTGCTATAAATTCTTAATTGATTTTTAAGTCAATTAGCTACATCACACGACTCAATAGCATTAAAATTAAAGCTTACAAAGATGCAAGTTAGGAGAACACTCAAAAAGCTAAAAGAAAGTAACGAGATAGACACAAACAGAACACCCTCTTATCAGCTCGTAACCATTGTAAAATATGATGATTACCAGTCTAAAGCAGTTTGTGATAACACTCAAACAACACTCCAGCGAACACTCAAACAACACCAAACAACAATGATAACAATAATAACAATGATAACAATGTAAACAATATTAGATCTACTGACATAAAAGTTTTAAAAGATGCCTATGTTAAAAACGAAAGATTACATCAATTGATATACAACAGCATAACACTTAAAATAAGGCTATTTAAGTTAGTTTTAAGAGGGTTTCTGTGTTTTAGTGCAATTATGTTTAACTTTAAATTTTTAACTCATTAAATAAGCTTAAAATGCCTTAGCGTGCTTAGCACCTCTTGGAATAGATTTTTTGTTGTTTCAATGAAATTTAATTACAAATTTGGCGGGAAAAGTGGACAAATAACTGTACACCTTATATAGAGAGTTAAATGTCCGAAAAACCCGCCACGCTTCCGGTCAATGAAATCAATAGTTCACACGATAATGACATTTTTATTATGCCTTATAATTAAGTTTCAAAATATCATTAAACAACCGTTTCTAAGATTTTTTTGTTTTGATGCCAGGCTAATAGATAAGACCATTAAAAAATACTCACCAACCTTAGGAACCTAAACATAATTCACTCCAAAGGAATATATCTTCAAACACAAGAGGCTATAGCTACTATGCTAGATAGGATAATTCAGGGCAAATAGTCCAACATATAAAATAGACAATAATGCCCTTTTAGAGGTTGCCTAATCCAATATGCGGAAAAGAGGCATTGAACAAAGAATTTCTAATTGTTTTGATTAGAATGTTGTTGTGCCATGTTACGGGGAAGTGTGTTGGTTTTCAGAGTATATATAAACGATGAAAAGTGACATTTCACCCTTTATAATAAACCATACTAAACTTTACTTTTACTCTACCCTAAATGAAAAGACTTGCGTAAATGAACTGCTCTGTCCATCAGAGCTTTTTACTCTCCAATAATACACTAATCCTGATGTAACTTCATGGGTAGTTTCTGTTTCAGTAAGACCCGTTATAGTGCCATTAGCATCTTGTAAACCGTCTACTGTGTCTATATATACTGTATAAGTCAGTGTATCTTCATCTGGATCTTCTCCTGACCACTTAAGAGTTACCAATCCTTCCTCTGATGCAGATACTGTAGATCCTGATACTGGAGATATAATACTAGCTGGATAAGGCGCATAGTTTTCTTCTCCATCACCTGCAAGGTAAAACTGCCATAGTTCACTAGTGGCTGTAGTACTAGTCTCATCTGATTTTGATACTATTTGCCATGAGTATGATCTTGCAGTGACTAGGGTAGCATCTTTATTGGTCTCTGTAATATCTGAATAGGTTACTGACGTTTCAGCCTCAATGTCATTGATAGTTAAATCATAGCTTGTTGTATTTTCAGAAGCTTCCCATTGAAAATTCACAGAACTCTCTGTATCACTCACATTCGTACCCTCTTGACATACTTTATCATCTTCAGGAAAAGATAGCGTAGAAGCTGTTGGGGGATCTGCAACAACTGTGAAATTAGCTGTCAAATTTGTATTAGATGAAACTGTGATAGTTCTAGTAGCATTCGTATTTCCATCTGACCAGCTAGAGAACACATAACCACTTGCTGGTGTAGCTGTAACACTTACTATTTGTCCTTGCTCGTATGTACCTCCTGTAGTGCTCACAGCTCCTCCACTGCCCGCTGATATAGTGACAGTATATTTAGTCTTCTGAACAGGCGTAGGTGGTACTACAGGATCTGATCCACCAGAATCTGAGCTACAATTTAAAAGAAATAAACCAATAATGGTAGCAACTAAAATCTTAAAACTTTTATTTAAACACTGCATTACTTCTTGATGATTTTATGAGCTATTTTAATAGTTTTTCCATCTAAAACAAAGAAATATATACCTGTTTTAAAACGAGAAATATCAGCTTCTATTACTCTTGAACTTGAAACTTCAAATGACTTACTAATAATATTTTGACTGTTTATATCATAAACATTAAGCGTCACAGTATTATCAGATCCACCAATGTATAACTGAACCATTCCGTCCGTTGGATTTGGATAAGCCAAAACGTCTTCACTCACAAATATCTCTTCAAAATAGGTGCCCTGACAATCTAAATCTGTTGAAATACTTAGATAATTCATTCCAGGTTTTAATTCAAGTGATAAGTTCGATGTAGAAGTTTTTATAACTGCTCCATTTAAAAGGATGTTGTATGAGGTACTACCTTTAAGACTTAGGTCCACAGACCTATTGGCTAAATCTATTTTAGCAGAGGTAGACAATGGGACAGGCTCACTAACAGTTACTGAAAAACATTGATTATAGGAATCAATACCGGCTATTGTGAAACAAACATCATAATTACCAGCGCCCAAACTTGAAATACTTGTCGCAAAATTGTTTGAAGCATTTAAGATAATAGAGGATTGACCTGATATAGTTGCAGTGTAAGAATATTCCTTATTTTGCGCAGAAATACTAATTGAACCATTTTTAGAGCCTACACAAGTAGAAGATGTTACAGCAACACTAAAATTATTTGTAGGCAGTAATAATATTTCACATCCATTTGTATTTACTACTGCACCTTCTTGGGTGTCTGGACATTGGTCTAATTCATTTAATACCCCATCACTGTCTAAATCGTTTACAGGAGGATCTGGTTCATTTTGGTTCTCTCCCTGACAATTTATATTGTAGTATTTACAGAGAATTAAATCTATTTGAGTTATTATTTGGTTTGCTACTTGTTCATTGTACTCAGGGTAGTCTCCAAATCCTGAGGAAACCATTGACTCCCAGCGAATTTTATTCCCTCCTGGGTTCTTGTTTTTAGCCCTCATAGTGTTGTAATAAGAAACAAAAGCTGCTTTATTTCTAGGTACAATAGACCTGTATTGCAAAATTCTGTTTTTAATTTCTTGAGGGTATTCCAAAGTGGACAATTCTTCTATAATATCACTAGAAGGTATCATCCCCCAAATATGAAATAAGGGCAACAGGTTAATTCCAGCACTTTTGGACGCTTGTAGCATAAATGGATCACGCTCCGGATAATGGGCTTTAATATCAGGGAAAACACTTGTGTCTAAACCAAGATCATAATAATATTTATTTATTTTACCTACGGCGTCCCATCCAAATAAAGCTGCAATTTCAATATATTTCGCATGACCCCTACTTTGATACATCAATTCATTTCCAGTCCAATCTAAACCACCTAAGTTAAAGCTTCGATCTTTATAATGCATTTCCTTTCCGCTTCTAAAGTTTGGAGAGATAAACCAATCCATCACAGATTCCTCTCTGTTTAAACGTTGTTGAATAGAATATTCTAAAGAGGCATCTATAGGTTCATTAAATACCAGATTATAAATGGCCGCAGCCGGAAAATTAACATTACTCTCTGTCTCATCTGGTAAAGTAGGCATTTGGTATAAATGACCCATTTCATGAAGGATAATAAAATGTTCTCCTCCATATCCGTATTCGCCTTGTTTATAAACATTTTCTCCTCCAAAGCCTACATTAATTACATGGGAATTTTTTGCGGCATCTAATGGGTCCATAGGATCATTGTGATATAAAAACATAGGATAAGATGCGCCAGACCAGGTTCCACCAACAGGATTCATTCTGTCGAATCTAATATATTCTGCCCTAATTCTTTCAGAAGGCCTTCCTGCAACCTCATTAAAAACTTTAAATGTTTCATTCCATTTTGACAAAATAGTAGTAGGACTGTTTAGTTCATTTTGCACCAAGTTTGCCATTGGCCGTGTAATAGTAGTCATAAAATTATCTGACTCCCAATCTACCCATTTCACATAATTGTCTGCCAAATCTTTTTGGTATTCTGATAAAGAGGTTTCACTACCAGATTTTATGGAAAAAAACGGCATTTTAACTACATTAGAAAGAGATATGGAAAGTATTCCTAAATTAGATTTGTCTGGCACCCTAAAATAAATGGGACCTCCAAACGGACTGGCAATTTTTGTACTTACTTCATTTAATGTGTATTTTTTAGTTACACGAGCAAAACGATTGATCTCTCTTCCTTCTACGTCAAATTCAGAAGATCCAATGACCACTTTTAGTTGAGAGTTAATATTTTCAATTGGAATAGTCACTGTAATAATCTCTCCAGGAGCAGCATAATAACCTGTCATTCGTATCACCTCCGTTTGTCCATTTAAATGAAACTTATCATTTGTATTGTATGTGCCGTCTAATTTAATGGATACTGTTTGCCTAGGCGCAATACTAGAGACAGTGCCTGGCCATATCTTTGAATCTTCAAAAATATAAGGATCAAAAGAATCCTTTTTTATATTTTCTTTAGTGAAGTAATAATCATGCAAGGTCTGTTGCAATAAATATTGGAGCTGGGTTTCTTCTGGGAGCTCATTAATATTAACCTCTGTTTGACTTTTAAATATTGGCTCATACAGCGACTCATAGGTAGCTATATAAGACTTAAGCTCACTGTAAATAGGGTCGTAATCATTGGTCCAGTTATCTAAAAGGGTCACATAATAGTCTTTTTTCTCTGAACTACTAAGGGATCGTTCTCCAGAGATATACGCATTAAAAATTTGAATAATCTCTTTAGTAATTTGAGAATCTCCAGCTTTTTTTGGTGCATAAATCTTTAGATTATCTATTAAAAAAGCCCCTCCAACACGTTCATTCACATCTGGTAGGTTGTAAAAAGTTGTTAAATTTTTATCTGTTCCTATAAAAAAAGGATTTGCTTTTAAGGCTGCTTTGAATGGCTCAATTTCTATATCTCCTTCAATATCAAAATTATATTTTGTTCTTAGTCCGTCAATATTAAAAACCACATTAGGGCTCACTTCCTCAAAATTAAATATCATTGAAAAATTAACCCATTGGTCGTAAGAAATTGTTTGGAGTTTAAACCAGTGCCCTGCTACATCTGATAATTCATTTTCCTCACCTCCAGCATAGATATATAGCTCTAAAGGACAATTTTCGTCATTTTCACAACTCTTTACTACATTTACTGTAAAACCAGTGGCTCTTTGATCCCAATTCGTGTTACCAAAAATAGTCCGATGATAATTTTCATTCTCAATTTCGTTAGCCCAACTTTCAGAAGGAATTTTAAATTTAAAATCTACACTAAATGATTTGTCTTTGTCTATTTGTTCATTTACGTTAGAAGGTAACTTCACGTATTCAAATGAATCCAAGTGTAAAGATTGGTTACCTGATTCAGAAATAAAATTTCCAGCACCCACCACTTTAGGAAGTGCACAAACACTTTGCCCCGATTTTGTAGTAAATTTTGAGCAATGATCAGCGCCAAATAAATCACAGCAACTTTCAGGATTGAAGGATCCATTTTGGTCCGCTACTTGGTCGTTTAAATTTCCCTCAAAAGAATAACTGGCAATTTGAGCAAAGGAACTTTGAATGCAAAGCAAGAAGAGAAAAAGGCTGAGAAAAAATTTTAAGTTCATTGAAATTTGAATTTAAAAAAATATTTTATTTACGTATTAAAGACTAAAGATGACAAAGTTGTTAGGCTAAGGGGAATCAGATTTTTTTAATTAATTTTTAAAATACGAATCTAATTTTGCTTCAACAGAAGCAGGAAGTGTATATTGAGTCTCACCAGTATCAGGATTTGTAATATTCGGATTGTTAAAGTTAGGATTCCAATAAATCATAAATGCTTCTGCAAAGAATTCTCCTGGATTAACCATTCCATAATTTGACACAAAAACGCCACTATTATATAATGCATCCCATTCTTTTTGGTCTATTGAAGGAATTCCTATATGCGATCTAAACTGCCATACATGACCCATTTCATGTGTAAATAGATCTCTTGTCTTTACTCCTGGGTAAAGAAATTTAATTACACCATTTCCACCTGTAGCTGCGGAGAAATATTCCCTTCCTCCTAGTAAGTATATTTCCTCTAAATATTTAGCAGCGTCTGTCCCTTGCATTCCTTTTACCATTTCATCAAATCCCCCATCACCTCCGTCATAAGGATTTAATTCTGATATTATCTCATCCTCATTTTCATACAAGTTAACTTCATATTTTATTTTAATATCTTTAAAAACGTCCTTATCTAATTCAATATTATAGACCATTGAATCCATTTTACTATACGCTAAATCTGAAAGACCTTCACCACCATATATTGCATGTCTAAGCTTACCAGATCTCCAAGCTATATCATCGGAGTAGGGAGTCCATACAGGTTCATCTCCATATCCAATAATTTTTTGTTTAACAGCTATTAATTCTTTTCCTTGAATGTGTTTGGAATAGTCTGCTATGTATTCATATAAGGGTTCACCGAAAGTAAATGATTCAAAATAGTCTAACCTAATCGTAGTATTTAAACCCGAAGGCGTAATTACTTGTGTTTTAAATTCAGGAAGCGTTTCGTGAGTAACCACATAAAAGTCTCCATTATCTTGATAAACAACATTATTTTCTATATCTAATTCAATAATTTTATAACTATCGGGCTCAGGATTGTAGATCTTATGTCTTGAACCTTCAACACTAATAACAGGCACAGTAATTATTGTTGGAGACTCTGAGTATATAGGATAACCGTATTCGTCAGGACCTATTAAATCATAAATATTCAGTGTAACTGTTTGATTGACTGGGTTATAATCTGAAGCGTTTGTAATAAGAGAAAAAGTCGCAGAAATAGTTTTAGCCTCACTCACTAATATTTCAATTTCTAACTCAGCAGACGCTATTGCTCCTGTCCAGCCTACAAACTCCCATCCTTCAGAAGGCACTGCAGTTAGTTTAACAGTAGTTCCTGAATCATAATCTGTTGTCCTACCTGAATTAACTATCTCTTCTAACACTTCTCCTTCTCCTTCAATGTTAACTGATAGAGGGTACTTCTTCCTCTCAAAGGTTGCTGTTACTTCTTTAGGCTCTCCTATTACTATCTGAACAGATTCTTCTGTAGATTCTATATCACCTGTCCATCCTACAAATATCCATTCAGCTGCTGCTTGGGCAGTCAGCTTCACAGTAGTACCAGAATCGTAATCAGTAGTTCTTCCTGTACTAACTATTTCTTCCAATACTTCTCCCTCACCTTCAAAGTTTATTGTAAGAGGATACTTTCTTTTCTCAAAGTTTGCTGTTAGTGAACTATTAGAAGATACTGTAATAGTTCTTGTAGCATCTGTGTTGCCATCAGACCAATTTTTAAACACATATTCTCCTTGTGGAGTTGCAGTAACACTTACTGTCTGACCTGATTCATACTCACCTCCTGTGGTAGATACAGTTCCTCCCTCTCCTGCAGATAAGGTAATAGTGTATTTAGCTATTGGTGCAGATGGTGGCGTAACAGGTGTTGAGGTCTCATCTGAAGAACAGGATAAAACAATAGCAAAAATGCTTAGTAAGAAGAATAGCTTTTTCATTATGTTAAGTTTTTAAAGCTAAATACTTTTAAATATTGTAAAAAATGATTCATTCGCTTTTCTCGTTTTACGAATGTTTTTTCATAATTATTGAATTTAATTAACAAAGACTTATCATACATTAAACTATCAGGAAGTAGAAACAAATCAGGCAGAAATAGAATAGTACCCGTGCCTTATTACATTAAGGAATTGTTGAATAAAGAAAATAACCTCAACATATTTACAGGAACAACTAAAGCGCCTAACCCTGACTATTTTAAGACTATTTGGGGGCGTTTTAAGAAGGTTTCTAAGCTACTTGAACAAGACCAAACACTTTACAGTTTTAGGCATTCAGGAGCTATAGAAATATATAAAAGAACAGGGTCTCTAAGTAAACTACAAAAGGCTTTAGGACATAGTTCTTTAGCAGTTAGCTTGACTTACTTGCGTGGTTTAGAAGTAAGTGAATTAGAAGAAAGTGATATGCCTATGGTTTAATTAAACCGATACTAGCGAAATGATGCTTAGGTATAGGTTTTAGGTTATATATAAATATCACGACCAACCTCAAAAAAGAAAACCGTTTATAAAACAATAGCAAAAATGCTTAGTAAGAAGAATAGCTTTTTCATTATGTTAAGTTTTGGTTTAAATCTTAATCTGGGATATAACCCGATTCTCCCTGGTCATTATCTTGAAATATAGTTCTCAGTACCTCCTTACTAGGTTTTGAAATGACTGGCGCAAAGTATTTGTTGTACAATGCATAGCCCAGTGGATTATTAGCTAATATGCCTGAAGGCGTTCTTGCATTATCATTCCATTCTGGAGACAAACTTCCTCCATCCCAAAACTCACTAAATTCCCACATTCCATAGGTCAATAAATACTGGTATTCTTTTAGCATAACTGGCCAAGCATCACGGTTGTTTATATCGCCTCCGTAGCCTTCAATACCAAAAACCCCGTTGGTATATGCTTCTTTCATTGCAAGAAAAATATCTGTATTGGTGATATCCTCCTCTTCTGCCTCTATATTAAGTGCTTCTGTTGAACCTTCAACTCCTCCTCTTACTCCAAAACGATGTAGTGTATGTAGGATATGCTCAATAATTTCATTAATATCATCATCACCTGTTCCTTTGCTGTCTATATTTTTATACCAGACCATATCATCTAATGCTAAAGCATCTTCAAAGGCTTCTATACCAGGATATGATTGATTACGATTATCATCTAAAAAATTTGGTGAATATTCATTTCCACCTCCTCTTGCAATTCTTTGACCAGCTTGTCTTCCCTGATGCCACCCAATTTCACCTTTAAGAGTTTTAATCATATTTAATTGAGAATTAGCATCAATATCTTCACCATCTTTATCTGTAAGTAATTTAAACACTCTAGCAGTTTTATATATCCAAAAATTTGGTATAGCTTCTTGACCTCCAATTTCACCTGCAGCTATTAGCTTTACTCCATTAACATCCAATTTTCGGTTATAAAAAATAATTGGTTCAATTGGCACTATATCCCCACTTGAGTAATAAATTTCATTTGATTGAACTAGAGAAAAACTCGCTGACACTGTTTTAGTTCCACTAACTAATAACTGAATTTCTAATTCTGTGGACTCTATTGCTCCAGTCCAACCCACGAATACCCATCCCTCTGCAGGTACAGCAGTCAATTTAACAGTAGTACCTGAATTGTAATCTGTTGTTCTTCCTGAATTAACTATTTCTTCTAATACTTCTCCCTCACCTTCAATATTTAATGTTAGAGGATATTTCTTCTTCTCAAAGGTTGCCGTAACAGTCTTAGACTCTATTATGCTTAGTTGTATAGGATTCTCGGTTGGGTCTATGTCTCCTATGTCACCACTCCAGCCTGTAAACAACCATTCGTCTTCTGGTTGTGCTGTAAGTTTAACGATAGTGCCTGAATCATAATCGGTTGTTCTGCCTGCATTAACTATCTCTTCTATTACTTCACCTTCGCCCTCAATGTTTACAGTTAATGGATACTTCTTCTTTTCAAAGGTTGCTGTAACTGTCTTAGATTCTATGATGTTTAGTTGTATAGGGTTCTCTGTTGGGTCTATGTCTCCAATATCTCCACTCCAACCTGTGAATAACCATTCGTCTGTTGGTTGTGCTGTGAGTTTAACAGTAGTACCTGAATTGTAATCTGTTGTTCTACCTGCGTCTACGATTTCTTCTAATACTTCTCCTTCGCCTTCTATGTTTACTGTTAGTGGGTACTTCTTCTTCTCAAAGGTGGCTGTAACCTCTTTAGGTTCTCCTATAACTATCTGAACAGATTCTTCTGTAGATTCTATATCACCTGTCCATCCTACAAATACCCATTCAGCTGCTGCTTGGGCAGTCAGCTTCACAGTAGTCCCTGAATCATATTCAGTTGTTCTACCTGAGTTAATTATCTCCTCTATTACCTCACCCTCTCCTTCAAAGTTTATTGTAAGAGGATACTTCCTTTTCTCAAAGTTTGCTGTTAGCGTTGAGTTTGAGCCAATTGTTATTGTTCTTGTAGCGTTTGTATTGCCATCAGACCAGCTTGTAAAGACATACTCTCCTTGTGGAGTAGCAGTAACAGAAACAGTCTGTCCTGCCTCATATTCACCTCCTGTTGTTGATACAGTTCCTCCCTCTCCTGCAGATAAGGTAATAGTGTATTTAGCTATTGGTGCAGATGGTGGTGTAACAGGTGTTGAGGTCTCATCTGAAGAACAGGATAAAACAATAGCAAAAATGCTTAGTAAGAAGAATAGCTTTTTCATTAATTAACGTTTAATTTTAAAGCTAAATACTTTTAAATATTGTAAAAAATGATTCATTCGCTTTTCTTGTTTTGCGAATGTTTTTTGATAATTATTGAATTTAATTATCAAAGACTTGGGTTATATATAGATATCACAACCAACCTCAAAAAAGAAAACCGTTTCTACAAAACCCACCCCTCTGCTAAAATCAAGTTGTGCACTGAAACTTTTTGGGATTAATAAGCTCAAATCTGTTTAATAGCTTTATAAGCAGAATTAATGCCAAATCGATTGCCAAAATCAATTAATAACAGTAAATTTGATTATTAATTATAGTTGCTATATTTAAATAAAATCTTTGCTGAAGGCATGAATTTACTGGGTTTTATTCGTTAAAGATTAATAATTACAATCTTCTTCGAACCCCCAACCCTCAGAGCCGAAATCTGATATTCTATCCAGTTGAACTACGCAGCCAATTTGAGACAACAAAGTTAGTCTAAAGTATATGCTGTACAAGACAAAAAGAAGCAAATTGAATTTTTTTGTTTCATAAAAACACTAAAAATCATTTAATAAATAAACAGAATTATTAAAAAAATATTAATTCAAATAATAGATTAAACTTTTTATTACATTGCAAACAAAATTTAAAACAATGAAAAAAATATCAAGATTATTTAACACAAAACAGGTGTTTTTATTTGCAAGTGCATTCACTCTAGTGGCTTGCTCAAATGACGACAATAATGAACCCATTATTGATGAAGAACCGGAGCCAGTTGGAGTAGTTGTAGAAGGTTGTGATAGTTTTACGGAAGCGCTTCCAAGTTTGAACACAGCGACCATTGACTTTGAATGTAATGGAAATCCCTTTTCTGAAGAAGGTGCCTTGTCAGATGCTAATCTGACTGGAACTTGGGGTAGATTTGGAGGAGCTGCAGGAGTCGAGTATTTAGAGCTTGATTATGTAGATAATCCCAATCCAGGAACGGTAAACAGTTCTTCAAAAGTGTTGAAAATTGAAGAAGATGCAGGTATAGAACCATGGGCTGGTTTCTTTTTTAATTTGAATGAAAAAATTGTTTTTCCTGCAGGTCAAGAAGCCATCTCTATTGACGTTCACTCAGCAGCACCAGGTCAAAATGTATTATTGAAAATTGAAGACTCCTCAAATTCAGATAATTTCAAAGAAGCTACAGTGACTACTACAGCAACTGGTGCGTGGGAGAAATTAGTGTATAATTTTTCTGCGGAGGACAGCAATAAATATGACAGAATTGTTATTATCACGGCAATTAATATCACCAACAGCGCAGAAACAACTTACTATATAGACAATATAGCATTCTCTACTCCTGTAGCTGTTGAAGAAGTGAGTAGTCCAGCAGCCGCTCCAACAGCGCCATCTTTGGACGCAGCAGACGTAATGTCTGTATTTAGCGATTCTTATACAGATGTAGCTGGAACAGATTTTAATCCAAACTGGGGACAAAGCACCCAAGTAAGTACAGAAGATTTAGGGGGTAATTCAGTATTGAAATACGCAAGTTTAAATTACCAAGGAACCGCATTTGCATCTGCATTGGATGTGAGTGGTTATACTTCAATTCACCTAGATTACTGGACTTCAGATTCAACTGCATTAAATTTCTTCTTGATTAGTTCAGGGGAAGGAAAAGAAAAAGCCAAAGCTTTAGATGTTAGTAGCCTAGGCGAATGGAAAAGTGTAGATATTGCTTTGACTGATTTCTCAGATGTAGTAGACTTAGCAGACGTGATTCAATTCAAGGTAGACGGAAATGGAACTGTTTTCTTTGATAATATTTATTTTCACGGTGAAACCCCTGTAGCTTCTTCTCCAGCAGCTGGTCCAGAAGCGCCAACGGCTGCGGCTGAAGATGTTTTATCTATATTTAGTGATTCTTACACAGATGTCGAGGGAACTAACTTCAATCCAGATTGGGGACAAAGTACCCAAGTAACCACAGAGGTTTTAGCAGACAATTCCGTATTGAAATACACCAACCTAAACTACCAAGGAACAGAATTTACAGCACAAGATGTAAGCGCTTACAGCAGTATTCATATTGATTACTGGTCTGCAGATCAAACAACGGTAGATTTCTTTCTAATCAGTAATGAACCTACTACAGAAGTTAAAAAAACGATAGCCATTACACCAGGAGAATGGAATAGTATTGATATTCCATTAAGTGAGTTCTCTCCAGTTGAATTGAATAAAGTTTTTCAATTTAAAATTGTTGGGGCAGGAACGATCTTTTTTGACAATTTTTACTTCAAAAAATAATAACAACATTTAAAATAAATACAAAAAATAGCATTAATGAAAAGAACAAATGAACCCTTAAAATCATTTTTATTTATTAATGCTATTTTTTTATTACTCTTGGTTTCTTGCGCTTCACAAGAAGAAGGAGAAGATGAGAATCTTGTCCCCGTAGCACAAGGAATTAGCCTGAATGAACAAGATAAAATTGGACTCGTTTGGTCTGAAGAATTCGAGACCAACAGTCTCGACAATAGTACATGGACACATGACTTAGGAGACGGAAGTGCTTTTGGAATACCCGGCTGGGGAAATCAGGAAGTACAGACTTATACCGCTTCTTCGAAAAATCTGAAAATAGCCAATGGCTTTTTAACCATTACTGCTATCAAAGAAAATCTAGATGGAAAATCCTACACTTCAGCTAGAATTAAATCTCAAAATAAATTCTCATTCAAGCACGGACAACTAAAAGTAAGGGCTAAATTTCCCCAATCTAAAGGGACTTGGCCAGCTGTTTGGTTAATGGGTGCTAATTTAGATGCTGTAGGATGGCCCAATTGTGGTGAAATAGACCTAATAGAACAAAATGGCCAAGAAAAGAATAAAATCTTGGGAACGGTGCACTGGAAAAACACAGCAGACAACACCAATGCTAAATTTTCAGATGAAATAACTGCTGCTAATTTAGGCGCAGATTTTAAAGAATACAGGCTTATATGGAATGAAAACACCATAAAGATGTATTTAGAAAGTGTCAAGTATTTTGACATAAACCTAAATGAATCACTCCCCTTTAACCAAGAATTTTTCTTGCTTTTAAATGTAGCCATGGGAGGTAGTTTAGGAGGAGACATTCCGGCCAGCTTTAACCAAGACAGCATGGTCATAGATTACATAAGACTTTACGAAAACTAAGGCTATTTAGTCTTTATTATCCCGAACTCTTTTTTATAATAGTCCGCTATTGGCCCGAATGGCCCAAGCTGATGCTGCTTTGCTGAAAAGGGATCTGAATAAGGTCCATAGGGAGTAGACATGGGCTTTTTTAGGCGGTCTGGAAAGTCTGCTGATAAGGCCGCTTTTTCAGGTCTTTGCTGCTGGTTCATATAGGCTGCTACATCATAGGCTTCGTTATCTGTGAGTGTAGGGTTTTCATGACTTACACCAAAAGGCATATTGTATTTAATGAAAGAAGCTGCAGTAAGCAATCTGGTCATTCCAGCACCATTGTTATAAGTGTCATTGCCCCATAAGGGCGGATACAAATATTGTCCCCCTGTCTCTTTAGTACCCTGTCCATTTTTTTGGTGGCACAACACACACTGTTGTTCAAATACCTGTGCACCATGGTTTAAATCTGCAGGACGGTTTGGCCATTCCATAGGCTTTAAACCTTTTTCCATAGCTGTGGCATACAATTCATTCCCCACATCTTTAGTGGTTTCCTTATTTAACCAGCCCAAGAAAGCCACTAAGGCTTTCATTTCTTGAGCCTTAACGTCCAAAGGCTTACCATTCATACTTCTGGTCAGGCAGCCATTAATTCGGTCTTCTATGGTGCCTATTTTATTTTCCCTACCCCTGAATTGCGGGAAACGGTCTAATACCGTATTCAATGGAATTCCAAAGGCTTTGGTGCCTTCATTGAGGTGACATGAAATACACTCTAGGTTGTTTCCGGTGGTGCGCTTAGTGGCATCGGCCACTAGTGGCCCTATAACTTTGGAGGTATTAACCAGGACCTCATACCCCAACTGTAGTGAACGGTCTTGAGTGGCATAAACTGCCGCTTGTAAATCCGTTTGGTACTCAGTAACTGGTATTGGGACATATTTTACAGGTGCTGCGGCATTAAATAACCCTATAAAAACAAGGACTACAACACCTACATATGCCAATAAAATAACCAGTAAACTTTGGGCCAATTTTTTAATCTGCTGTTGCATGCTTAAAAATAGGAATTTTTTACAAGCGAATAAAGAGTATAGAAGACCAAAGGTTTTTTTCTAAAACAGACCCTTGTTTGTCTTGATGAATACGCTGGTAACCACTCACCAAAGTAGCCTTTGGAGTCAATACAGCCCTAAAACCTACAAAGGTCCAGTTCTGGTTAAAAGTGTGGGGGAATAAGCTTTTTGTTAACATAAAAACCTCATTAAAGATCATAAAATCTAGTTTTTTATCCAAGCCTAAGAAAGGCTTTCGCCATCCAAATCTAAAACGAAGCCTGCCACCAAAATCAAAATCAGATGCCGTATTTTCCATCCACCTTTGCTCTGCCCTTATCCAACCAAAAAAAGTGCTTTTCTTGTAGGGAATGGTATAAAAAACCTGCTGCCACAGATTGTGCTCTCCCAAAAAGACCGCTTGTATTTCAGTATTTAAAAAAGAATAGCCCCCAGACAAAGTAATCTGATTGTTTAACTTCCTGACGTAAGAAGGGCGCAAAATAAACTGCTGTTGCCCACCCCAAAAATCTTTAGTCCTATAATGGGTCTCTAAGCGAATGCCCTGTACAGAATCTATTTGGTAGTCTGCAAAAACAGCATTCCATGTATAGGTCTCTTGTGCAGAAACCAGAGATGCACTACTTAAAAAAAACAAGCACCCTATTGCAGCTATTCGAGGCAGGGCATTTTTAAAAATAATATTAGGCATTTAGAAGTGCCTTAACCACTGTTGAGATAGTTTTTCCGTCTGCTTTACCAGCTAATTTACCACTGGCTTGACCCATTACCTTACCCATATCCTGCATGCCCTTGGCGCCTGTTGCAGCAATAATTTCAACAACAACTGCTTTAACTTCTTCTTTTGAGAGCTGGGCAGGTAAAAACTGAGCCAAGACTACAACCTCATCCAATTCTGGCTGGGCCAGGTCTTCTCTACCCTGCTCCTTATATATGGCTGCGGAATCTTGACGCTGCTTGACTAATTTTTGAACAATTTTTATTTCATCTGCTTCACTTAAAACCGAACCAGATCCGTCTGTTTGGGCCAATAATAGGGCAGATTTAATGGCTCTTAAAGAAGACAATGCCACTGTATCTTTGGCGCGCATGGCTTCTTTCATTTTTGTCATTACTGCGTCTTGTAAGCTCATAATATCTTGTTTTTTAATACTGCTAATATAAATAATAAACCCGAGAACAGTGCCTCGGGTCTATTGGGTGTAAGTGAATTGGTATTAATCTACATTATCGTGTAAGAACGAATTATTGCTGCGCAATTGTGGATCCTCATTTGAATCTGAACTCAAAGTAGTTCTTGAAATTTTTCCCTCTGTAGGACCATCTGACAAAGAAATACCCTGTCTTTTATAGGCGGGCTCTTTTTCTATCTCTTCAATCTTATTAATACTGTTATTGAATTTGTAATTAAAATCCCTCAGTTTTCTTCTTCGCTCTTCTGCTCGTTCTTTAAGCAAGGCTTCAATAGGTGCTTCCATAGGGTCTAATTCTTCCTCTTGGGGATTTGCCTTTGGAGACGCAACAACTTTCTTTTCAAAAACCATTTCTTCTTCTGGGCTTTCTTCCGCAACAGGAGCCGCTTCTTTGGCAGTTCCTAAATGTGCTTCCAGCTCCATATAATCATCTAAACTGTATCTTTTTTCTCCCCCAGCGTTGTATTCCAATACCGGAATTACCTCCACAGGATCTTTGACTTCCATATCCCTAATGTCGTCTTCCAAACTAAAAGTAATCATTGGAGTTTCTTCCTCAGCCGCCGCTTCTTCCATAGCTTGAGGCTGCTCTGAGTAAGATTCTTCTTCAGTTTCTTCAAAAGTGTTGTGTGAGAACGACACTTCTTCTACTTGGATTTCTTGAACATTTCTACGATCAATAGGCATGTCAAAAAGTGTATTTGTAAAGTCCATAGCTGCATTCTCAGTAAAGTCTTCAAAAGATTCCTCCGCCAATGCTGCAGAGAGATCTTCTGCGTCTACCACCTCAAAATCTCCTACTAAAGGCATAAAAGAATCTTTCTGTGGTTTTGAAGGAGGTAACAGCTCTTTGGGCGCTTCTACCAAGGTATAGTCTACCTCAATATCTAAAATAGCTTGGGTAGTAGACACCAAAGGATTTACCTCATTTATTGGGGCATTTTCTTCAAAATCATCCATATCTAAGGTATGTACCACCACTTGGTCATTTGCCTTAGGCCCTGCTTCTTCTAAAGGGTTCAATGACTGAAAAGAAGGTTTTTCCGGACTGAGATTTATAGCCGCACGCTGCTCTTCTTCTAAGGTATGAATGATTTTTTTAGATTCTGTATTGACAATATTGTTTTGTTGCTCCTGATCAAATCCAGTCGCAATTACGGTGACTGAAATAGCTTCTCCTAGGTTATTGTCTTCTCCAACACCCATGATTATATTAGCACCGTTACCAGCCTCTGACTGAATGTATTCATTAATCTCACCTATTTCATCTATGGTAATCTCTTGACTACCAGAAACAATGAGTAACAGCACATTTTTAGCGCCTGTGATTTTATTGTCGTTCAATAAAGGAGAATCTAAGGCTTTAGAAATGGCTTCGTGTGCCCTACCCGATCCAGAAGCGCTTGAAGATCCCATAATAGCGGTACCGGAGTTGGCCAATACGGTTTTGGCATCTCTAAGGTCAATATTCTGTGTGTAGTGGTGGGTAATTACCTCAGCAATTCCCTTTGCTGCAGTAGCCAACACCTCATCTGCTTTTGAAAAACCAGCTTTAAAACCTAGGTTTCCATAAACCTCTCTTAGTTTATTGTTGTTAATAATAATTAACGAATCTACCTGAGCACGCAGGTTTTCTATTCCTTTTTGGGCTTGTTCAGAACGCATTTTCCCCTCAAATTGAAAAGGAATAGTCACAATACCTACGGTTAAAATATCTAATTCTTTGGCTTGTTTTGCAATCATTGGAGCCGCACCTGTTCCTGTACCACCACCCATTCCTGCGGTAATAAACACCATTTTAGTAGTAGTGTCTAACATGGCTTTAATGTCTGTCATACTCTCCAAAGCAGACTGCTCTCCCACCTCTGGGTTAGCGCCAGCACCTAGCCCTTCTGTCAGAGAAAGTCCTAATTGGATTTTATTGGGTACTGGAGAGTTTTGTAATGCCTGTGCATCTGTATTACAGACCACAAAGTCAACTCCGTTAATACCGGATTGGAACATGTGGTTAATAGCGTTACTACCACCACCACCAACGCCAATCACTTTAATTACGTTGCTTTGGTTTTTTGGAAGGTCAAATGCGATGCTGTCAAATTCGCTGTGATCACTCATAAATCTGGGTTCTTATATTTTTGGTACTTTATTCTGCGTTGTCTAAAAAATCTTTCAATTTCTCTGACCATTTGTCAAAGATGTTTTTTCTTGAGGCTTTGGCCGCCTCTGGCGCCTTCTCAGCCGATGCTACTTCAGATTCCGCTTCGGAAACTTCTTCCGTTCCGGGTGCTGATAGCGGTTTGTGCTTGGCATCTGAAGCTACAGCGCTCATTAATAAACCTACCCCTGTGGCATACAATGGTGAAGCTATTTCTTCTTCAGAATCTCCTGCTAGGTGCTCGTTAGGATACCCAATTCGGGTGTCCATCCCAGTAATGTATTCTACCAATTGCTTGAGGTGTTTAAGCTGACTCCCCCCACCGGTAAGTACTATGCCGCCAATGAGTTTTTTCTTCTGCTCCTCATGGCCGTAATTCTTAATTTCAACATAAACTTGCTCTATAATTTCCACCACTCTTGCGTGAATAATTTTAGAAAGGTTCTTGAGGGTAATCTCCTTCGGATCCCTCCCTCTTAAGCCAGGAATAGAAACAATTTCGTTGTCTTTGTTCTCACCAGGCCAGGCAGATCCAAACTTTATTTTTAAGAGCTCTGCTTGCTTTTCAATAATAGAACAGCCCTCTTTAATGTCTTCTGTAATGACGTTACCCCCAAATGGAATCACGGCAGTGTGGCGAATAATACCGTCTTTAAAAATGGCGAGATCCGTAGTACCTCCTCCTATATCTATCAGTGCCACTCCGGCTTCTTTCTCTTCCTGACTCAATACTGCATTGGCAGACGCTAGAGGCTCTAGAGAAATTTCTCCTAAATTTAGCCCAGCACTCTTAATGCAGCGAACAATGTTTTTTATTGAAGAAACCTGACCTACTACCACATGAAAATTAGCTTCTAAACGACCTCCATACATTCCAATGGGCTCTTTAATTTCTGCCTGACCGTCTACCTTAAATTCCTGTGGTAATACGTGAATGATTTCCTCTCCTGGAAGCATGACTAATTTATATACCTGATTGCAAAGGTTGTCTACGTCTTCGTAACCAATCACTTCCTCTGAATTGGCACGCGTAATATAATCTGAATGTTGTAAGGAACGGATGTGTTGCCCAGCTATTCCTACAGATACTGTGTCTATTTTTAAACCAGAATCTGTTTCTGCTTGTTGCACTGCTTGCTGAATAGACTCAATGGTTTGTGTAATATTATTTACCACACCTCTGTGAACACCCAAACTTTTAGATTTCCCAATACCGAGAATTTCTATTTTGCCATACTCGTTCTCCTTCCCAATAATGGCTACAATTTTTGTAGTTCCAATATCTAAGCCAACAGAATAATTTATCTCTTTCATCTGAGTGTTATTATTATTTTTTGGTGGCAACCACCTGATTTTTAAACCTTACATCTACCAAAGAATAGCCTTGGAGACTATTGTCCTTTAAAGCTTTATTGTAAAAAGCCTTAAAATTAGAAGTCTTTTCTTGAAGGGCTGTTGCCGCTCCAAGGTGAACCTCAAATTGATCTAACCTACATTGCAACACATAGTCTTGATCTTTTCTCACCCTAATTCCCACAATATTCTTTTTCAAGAAAACATCCTGAGACACAAATTCAATTATTTTATGACAATCCAGTAAACTTAGCTCAGAGAGATTTCCATTAATAATAGGCACCCTTGCAGAATGAAACTCAGAAAGTGGCATAGCCTTTCCGCGAGTATCTAGATAATAAACGGAGTCCGTTACTACCCTTGCTTCTGGTGTTCTCTGAGTAAGAAGGGCCCTAAGTGCCCCATCTACAGTCATATAAACTGTGGCATTCTGAAGCATAGGGTCTTCAATGAGCCACTGCTCAATTATACTCAAAGCTACTTTATCTTTTGGGGCTTTAAAAGCCCCTTTCTGTTTAACTATTAACATTTTATTAACCGCCTCATAGGTGGTGTATAAATTGTCATTTCCAATAAATTTTAAGTCAATTTCAGTGACCATTCTTCGCTCATTTCTATAATTAGTAAAAGCGTATAAACCCATTAAAACAATGCAGGTGAGGACCATTTGAATAACTTTCAATACTCTTTTCATAACAAAGCTTCTTTAAAATGAACCACTTGTTTTCCTATGTCTCCTGCACCCAAGCTCACCAAAACCTCGGGAGGGTTTTCCTTAAGGCTTTTTAATACCTCTGCCACAGTCGCTTTTGATTTTTTCTTTGAACTGATCATGCCGAGCAACCATTCAGAGGTAACCCCTGCTATAGGTAGTTCTCTAGCTGGATAAATGTCTAACAAAAACAAGGTGTCGAACAGGGACAAACTGGCCGCAAATTCATGGGCGAAATCCTGGGTACGAGAATACAAATGCGGTTGAAAAATAGCGGTGATTTTTTTATTAGGATACTGCGCTCTCAAGGTATTGTAAACCGCATTTATAGCCGTTGGATGGTGGGCATAGTCGTCTACATATACCCTTTCTGGTGTATTAATTTCATAGGAGAAACGCCTGGCAATTCCCTTAAATTCAGACAATGCTTTTATTAAATCATTTGCTGGAACCCCCTGTGAATATGCCATAGCAAAAGCCACCAGCGCATTGAGTACATTGTGTTTGCCTGGCATTGGAAACAACACTTGTTTAAAAGTTTCCACAGGCGTATGAATAGTGCCCAAAGTATGACCAGAAACTACTTTTAAATCAGAGATAAAATAATCTGAACTCGCTCGTTCCCCATAGCTAATTCCTGGAATAGCCACATCTTCATGAACAAACAAATTTTCCTTCAATGGCACAAGTCCCGCAAAGGAATAAAAGCTGTCTTCGAGCGCTTTGGCAGACTTATAAATATCTAAGTGATCTGCATCTGTAGAGGTAATGCAGGCTACATTGGGAGATAGGCTCAAAAATGACCTATCAAACTCATCTGCTTCTACCACAGTAATAGCCGTATCCTTTAGCAATAAATTACTGCCAAAATTATGTGCCACACCCCCTAAAAATGCGGTGATATTTACCCCTGAAGCGTCTAATAAATGAGCCAATATAGCAGAAGTAGTTGTTTTCCCATGGGTTCCTGCTACTGCGTAACAGAAGCTCAATTCAGTGGTTTCTCCCAGTAAAGCGGCCCTTTTAACCATATTAAACCCATTGGCCTTAAAATAGGAAAACCAATCACTGCTTTGCGGAACTGCAGGGGTATATACCACTTTTGTAACAGCGGCACTGTTTAATTGATCCGGTAAATGCGTATGATTGTCTTCATAGAACACCTCAATTCCTAAAGATTCCAAAGACTGTGTTAAATCTGTCTTTACAGCGTCATAACCCAGAACACAACAGCCTTTTAGGGCGTAATATTTGGCCAAGGCCGACATTCCAATGCCGCCTATCCCCAAAAAAAAGTAAGTGTCTAAAGTAACATTCATCTATCTGTACTGCTAGGGTTATTTTGGATGTTTCTCAATAATTTTTTCAATGGTCTTTACGATTGTTTCGGTTGCTTCTGGCTTGGCCATTTTTTGCATGGCCTCTCGCATGGATGATTGAAGCGCCAAATCCTTGATGATACTTTCAAATACTGTTTTGAAATTATTTTCTAAGTCTGCCTCTCTAATCATTTCACCTGCACCCATTGCTACAACCGCTTCTGCATTTTTTGTTTGGTGGTCTTCTGCCACATTAGGCGAGGGTATAAAAAAGGCGGGTTTACCCACCAGCATTAATTCAGATACTGCTCCAGCACCTGCCCTAGAAATAACGTAGTTTGCAGCAGTGTAAGCCAGCGGCATATTTGTAATAAAATCAAACAGCTGTACCGTATTGGACTGCAAATCCTTGTATTGGTCATAATACAGCGCACCACATTGCCATAGCAATTGAATCCCTTGACTTTCAAAATAAGGCAATTGACTGGCTACAAACGCATTGATTCTTTTAGCGCCTAAACTTCCTCCGAGCACCAATAAAACAGGAAGCTCAGGCTGGAGGTTAAATTCCAATAAACCCTTTTCTTTTGGGGGCAATTCAAGCTGAATACCCGTTCTAATTGGATTTCCTGAATACACCAATGAATTTTCCGGAAAGTATTTTGCCATGTTTGGATAAGCCACGCAAATGGCCTTTGCCCTTGCGGAAAGCCATTTGTTGGTAACACCAGCATAGGAATTTTGTTCTTGTATTAGGGTAGGGAAACCCAACCACTGGGCCATTTTAAGCAATGGTGCTGAGGCATAACCACCAGTGCCAATCACCAAATCAGGCCTAAAGCGCATGAGAATGAATAAAGACTGCCAAAGACTCCAAATTAATTTAAAAGGAAAAATCAGTAAATCCAAAGATATTTTCCGAGACAATCCGGAAATCCAAAGTCCTTTTATAGCGTAGCCTGCCTGAGGAACTTTTTCCATTTCCATTTTGCCCTTAGCCCCTACGAATAAAAAAGACGCATTGGGATAAGCCTGTTCAAGGCCTTGTGCAATGGCAATAGCAGGATAAATATGGCCTCCTGTTCCACCTCCAGACAATATGAATTTATAGCTGCTCACTTAAAATCTCTAAAGGGTTAGTTGTTTCTTCTGTAACTGCTGCTGGCGCAGTTTGAGCACTTTTATTACTCGCACTCAATAGGATCCCTAGGGCCAAACAAGTCATCCAAATAGAGGTGCCACCACTACTGATGAGCGGCAAGGTTTGACCAGTTACTGGTAAAAGAGACACTGCCACCCCCATATTAATAAAAGCCTGAAATACGATGGGTAAGCCCACACCCAAAGCGATGAGTTTAGCAAAAAAAGTAGGCGCCCCATTGGCTATAACGATAATTCTAATGAGTAAAAACAAGTACAGACCCAAAATAATAAAGCCCCCTACCATACCGTATTCCTCAATAATAATTGCAAAAATAAAATCCGAAGAACTCTGAGGCAAAAAGTTTTTCATCACGCTTTTTCCAGCGCCAAGTCCAAAAACACCTCCAGTGGCAATAGCAATTTTAGCACGCTCTACCTGGTAATCTGCCTCCGTGATTTCATCTGAAGAAAAATTCTCAATACGACTCATCCAAGTGTCTACCCTGTTGGGAAATAGCCCAGGAAAAGCCTTAGCAGTCATCACAAATAAAGCCCCCATAACCAAACCTGTCGCGGCTATTCCCAAAAGGTATTTAATAGGGTAGCCCCCAATAAAACAAAGCATCATTACCATGGAAAAAAGAATGGCAGCTGTAGAAAAATTGGCTGGAAAAACCAAGGCAACCACGCTAAATACAGGTAGCCACAAAGGCAATATAGATTCTGTAAATCGAATTGACTGGTCTTTAATTTTTGACAAATACCTCGCTATATAAACCATTAAAACCACCATAGCTAAAGTAGAGGTCTGAAAACCTATAGAAGTAAAGGGAATTTTAATCCACCTACTCGCATTGGCACCTCCAATGGTGCTTCCCTGCGCTAAAGTATACACTAGTAAAAGCAAGACAATAGGCATTCCAATGAGAGAAAGTCCTTTAAAAAAATGGGTGGGGATTTTATGTATTCCAAACATAATGACAAAACCCATACCCAGCAAAAAAGCGTGCTTGGCCAAATGACCAATGGCCGTACCATTTTGCACGACGTTTTCTAAGTTACCACTGGCACTATACACAGGCAAGAAGGATATGAGCGCCAATAGCGCAACTACTGCCCACATGGCTTTATCTCCTTGTATGTTTTTAAATACGCCCAATTTATAAGTTTCTTATAGCGGCTTTAAACTGATCACCCCTGTCTTCATAATTTTTAAACAAATCAAAACTAGCACAGGCAGGAGACAATAAAACGGTCTCTCCTTTCTCTGCAATTTTATACGCAATTTTAACGGCTTCATCCATGGAAGTTGTTTCTACCAATATATCTGTGGCCCTAGAAAAAACAGCCTTTAGAGTACTGTTATCTGTGCCCAGACAGATAATTGCTTTCACTTTTTCTCTAACCATTGACATTAAAGGCAAATAGTCATTCCCTTTGTCTACCCCACCAACAATCCAAACCACAGGTGTTTTAACACTGTCTAAAGCGTAGAAAGTGGCATTAACATTGGTTGCTTTTGAGTCGTTAATGTAAGTGACATGTTGGATCTTGAGCACTTTTTCTAAACGGTGTGCTGCCCCCTGAAAGTGCTGTACACTATTGCGTATGGTTTCTTTTCTTATCTGCACCAATGTTGCTGCTGCTGAAGCTGCCATGGTGTTTTTAACGTTGTGGGTGCCCTCTAAGGCCAATGTATTGATCTGCATGCTAAATGTTTTTTGGTCTAATGCTATTTCTATGTTTTCGCCTTTTTGACAGGCGCCGTTTTTAATTATTTTTTGTGTACTAAATGCAATTCTTTTTCCGGTCTCAGGAAACTGATCCAAAGCAGCTCCAATCACCTCACAATCTGCGTCATAGATTAAATAATCCGTAGGCAATTGGTTCATTGATATGCGAAACTTTGCCGCCGTATATCGGTCCATCTCATAGCCATATCGGTCCAAATGATCTGGAGATATATTGGTGATTATAGCGATATGTGGCCTGAAATTTTCAATGTTGTCTAATTGAAAACTACTGAGCTCTAATACGTAGTAATCTATCTTTTCAGCCTCTGGTAAATGGGCTTCATACACCAATTTCGCAAAGCTTACGCCAATATTACCGCCCATTGCTACTGCTTTTCCATCCGACTTCAAAATATGATGGGTCAACATGGTCGTGGTGGTTTTGCCATTGCTGCCAGTAATACCTATCAACACAGCCTCGGTGTAACGAGCCGCAAATTCCACCTCATCTATCACCGAAACACCCTTCTGGCGCAATGCCAAAACCAAGGGTACCGTGTCTGGAATACCAGGGCTTTTTACCACAAGATCTGCTGCCAAAATAGCGGCTTCACTGTGTCCGTTTTCCTCCCAAGGAATCTCATTTTGTACAAGAACGTTTTTAAAGACAGCGTGAATTGTGCCATGATCAGACACCAGCACACGGTACCCTTGTTGCTGCCCCAAAAGGGCGGCACCAACACCACTTTCCCCCGCACCTAAAACCACTAAAAATTTCATTATCTCAGTTTTAAGGTCACAATGGTTAGAACGGCTAATAATATCCCCACAATCCAAAAACGACTCACGATTTTACTCTCGTGATAGCCCAATTTCTGATAATGGTGGTGCAAGGGCGACATGAGAAAAACACGCACCCCTTCTCCAAATTTTTTCTTGGTGTATTTAAAATAGCCCACCTGCAACATCACAGACAGTGACTCGGCGAAAAAGATGCCACACAATAACGGAATGAGTAATTCCTTTCTAATAATAATGGCAATGACAGCAATAATTCCTCCAATAGTCAAACTACCCGTATCTCCCATAAAAACTTGAGCCGGAAAGGCATTGTACCATAAGAATCCAACCAGTGCACCTACAAAAGCAGCAATAAACACCACCAATTCACCCACTCTTGGGATAAACATAATATCTAAGTAATCAGAGAAAATTACATTCCCTGAAATCCAAGCAAACACACCCAAGGTCACCGCAATAATAGCAGAGGTTCCCGCAGCCAAACCGTCTATACCGTCGGTGAGATTCGCTCCATTAGAAACAGCAGATACTATAAAAATGACCACTGGAATAAAAATGAGCCAAGCGTATTTCTCGGCACCGTCACCTGTCCAAGAAATCCAGTCACTATAGTCTAATTCGTTGTTTTTGGTAAAAGGTATGGTGGTTTTTGTAGATTTTATTTCAGGACCTAAAAAGCGACTCTTCACCACTTCTGTCTTAGGTACAGCAACCGCCTCTTTCATGGTAACGCCTGGATGAAAATATAAGGTAGCCCCAACGATAAGTCCAAGAACTACTTGTCCCAATACTTTAAAAACTCCTTTTAAACCAGCTTTGTCTTTTTTGAAAATTTTAATATAATCATCCACAAAACCTATGGCGCCCATCCAAAAGGTGGTTACGATGAGTAATACAATATAAATCTCGGCTAATTTAGCAAAGAGAAACACAGGAACTAGCGTAGCTATAATGATGATTAGACCTCCCATAGTTGGGGTTCCAGCTTTTTGTTTTTGCCCTGCTAAACCAAGATCCCTCACGGTCTCCCCTATCTGCTTTCGCTGGAGGTATTCAATGATTTTTTTTCCAAATACTGTTGCAATTAGAAGAGAAGTAATGATCGCCAATGAAGCCCTAAAGGTCAAAAAACCAAACAGGCTAGCTCCAGGAAATTGGTATTGCTTTTCTAAAAATTCAAATAAATAATACAGCATAGTACTTTTCTTCTATTGACTTAGATTAATGGTCTAAAAGGTCTAAATGATTCTTTACAATTTCATAGTCATCAAAAGGGGTCTTCACACCTTTAATATCCTGATACTTTTCGTGTCCTTTTCCTGCAATTAAAATGATATCCTTTGGAGTGGCCATCATACAAGCGGTTTTAATGGCTTGTTTTCTGTTTTCAACCACCAAAACTTTTTTTATATCTACCGGAGAAACCCCCGCTTCCATTTGTTCAATAATAGCTATGGGCGTTTCAGATCTGGGATTGTCAGAAGTGAGAATTACGGTATCGCTCTTTTCTGCTGCAATAGCACCCATTAAAGGTCGCTTTCCCTGATCCCTATCTCCTCCGCAACCTACTACAGTAATGAGCTTTTCATTCTTTGTTCTGATCTGGCCTATCGTTTCTAATAAATTATCTAAGGCATCTGGCGTATGGGCATAATCCACAATAGCCGTAATCTGGTTTTTGGAAATAAAATATTGGAACCTTCCTGCCACATTTTCGAGGGTACTTATGTGTTGTAGCACCTCCATTGTATTTAATCCCAAAAGGGTTGCTGTGGCGTAAATTGCAAGAATATTATACGCATTAAACTGTCCTAAAAGGGTGGTCCAAACTTCTTGCTGGTCTATTTTAAGCAATTGACCCGAAAACTGATTTTCTAATATTTGCGCCTTAAAATCTGCTACTCCTTTTAGCCCATAGCTCATTTTCTTAGCCTTGGTGTTTTGGAGCATAAATAGGCCGTTTTTGTCGTCCGAATTTACCAAAGCAAATGCAGTAGGGGAAAGCCCGTCAAAAAGCAATTTTTTTGTATCCCTATAATTGGCAAACGTTTTATGATAATCTAAATGGTCTTGGCTTAGGTTGGTAAAAATAGCCCCTTCAAAAGTCAATCCCTTAATGCGCATTTGCGCAATTCCATGTGAGCTCACCTCCATAAAACAGTGAGAAAGTCCTTCTGACACCATTTCCTGTAAATACGCGTTAATGGTCCACACATCTGGTGTAGTGTGGGCTGTTTCATATGCTTTCTCGCCTACTAAAATTTTAATCGTAGAAATAAGTCCTGAAGGATATCCTGCTTTAGTAAACAATGCGTAGAGTAAGCTAGTGACTGTAGTTTTACCGTTGGTACCTGTTACACCAATAAGTTTTAGTTTCTTTGAAGGATGGTCAAACCAATTGGCCGCCATAACACCTAAAGCCTCTTGGCTATTGGGTACCACTACGTAGGTAACCTCAGCATGAGTAAGGCCAGGTAGGTCTTCACAAACCACCACAGTAGCGCCTTTTTCTATAGCCGTTTCAATAAAAATATGTCCATTTACCTGAACTCCTTTAGTAGCCACAAAAAGCGACTGAGCCCCTACTTTGCGCGAATCAAAATACACGCCCTGCACTTCCTTGAGCGTGCTACCCTGTAACTGATCTATAGAGACGCCGTAAAGTATGTCTTTTAATACCTTCATGAGCGAGATAATTCTAATGCCACTTTAGTGCCTTTTCCTGTAAATGTTCCCGCATGAATAGATTGTCCCACTACCTTACCCTGGCCGTTAACCTCCACCACAAAACCTAAGTTTTCCAATAGGGCTATAGCATCCATTCCTGGCATTCCCTTTACATCAGGAATGGTCTGGGTAGTTAACTCAAGTGCCTCCTGATAATTTTCATAGGATTCATTAACGGCTAGAGATGCTATGGCCTCTTTAGCTACTTGCACCTCCATAAGCTTAGAGGTGTACATTTTTTGTGCAATGGCCTTAAAAACAGGCCCTGAAACATCTGCCCCGTAATAACCCACAGATTTATCTGGCTCGTGAATCACTACAATGCAAGAATACTCTGGATTGTCTGCAGGAAAATAGCCTGAAAAAGTGGAGATATATTTTAACTTATTAGGGTCTCCTGAAGTATAGTCTTTTTGGCAAGTACCCGTTTTACCTGCCATTGAAAAATTCGGATCGTACAAACCATGTCCTGTACCCCCTTTTTTCTCAACAATATCTTTTAAAATCTGTTTTACTTGCGCGACCGTTTCTTTAGAGCATATAGAAGGATTGATAATGGTTTTACCAAAACGCTTCTCTACAATACCTCCTTTTCTAATTTCTTTAATCAACCTTGGCTTCACCATTTCTCCTCCGTTGGCAATGGCATTATAAAAGGTTAAGGTTTGCAAAGGGGTCAGAGACACCTCATACCCGTGAGACATCCAAGCCAATGAAACTCCAGACCAACCTTTTTCTCCAGGATACCTGATCACAGGATCTCCCTCCCCTAAAACAGGAAGTCCTAACTTCTCATGTAAATTCATATTGCGCAAACGATCTACGTAATCACTGGGTCTGTCTTTATAATTTTCATGGATGAGTTTAGCAAATGCTGTATTGGAGGAAACCTTTAAAGCCTTGGCTACAGAGATTTTCCCATAACCCCCATTTTTGGAGTCATTCACCGTCCTGTCATACACCCTGTATTTGCCTCTTTCGGTATCTATTACCGTGGCAGTGTCTACAATTTTATCTTCCAATGCAACGACCAAAGACATGAGCTTAAAAGTAGATCCAGGTTCATGAGACTCCCCAATAGCGTAGTTAAGTCTTTCGTAGTAATGCCCATTGGCATTTCTCCCTAAATTGGAAAGGGCTTTTATTTCTCCTGTTTTGGTTTCCATTACCACCACAGTACCGTGGTCTGCTTTGTATTTTTCTAGTTGAGTCAATAGCGCATGGTGCGCTATATCTTGAATATTTATATTAATTGTGGTAACCACATCTGCACCTTCTTCCGGTTCTTTTAGGTTGCTAGTACCTATGGGCTTCCACTGACCTTTGGCAATTTTTTGCTTGAGACGTTTGCCTTCTACCCCTTTTAAATAATCATCAAAAGCCCCCTCTAAACCTACTCGAGTAATGTTTCCTTTAGCATCTGAACTCACAAAACCCACACTTCTGGCAGCCATTTCTCCAAGCGGATGCTCTCGAACAGTCTTTTGAGTCACCACAAAACCACCCCTATAGGGTCCTTTTGAAAACAATGGAAAAGACTTTATCCTTTTGTAAGATTCATAACTAAGGTTGGAGGCTATTAAGGCATACCTGTTTTTATTGGCCTTGGCTTTTCTGAGTTTTTGCTCAAAATAATTTGCGGGTTTTTGGAGCAATACGCCCAAAGAATCTGAAAGTGCTATGAGATGTAACTCAAAATCTTTGGAGGGAACTGTTACTGCGTCAAATCTAATCTCGTACCTGGAAACAGAGGTAGCCAACAAACTGCCGTCGTCTGAATACAAACTCCCCCTATTCGGTTCAATCGTTACAATTTTTTCGGTCCTCTCTAAAGCGAGCTTTCTGTATTTAGCCCCATCCGAGACCTGGGTTTGAACCAGAGAAGCGCCAATTGCAATGGAAAACACCACCAAGAGGGCTACCACTACATACAGACGTGTTAAAATTTTTTTCTCTCGCACTATTGTTATTTTTTATCAGAAGTTTTTACCACGATTTTCACTGCAGGCTTATCTGGAGGAAATATCCCTAAATTTGCTACTTTTCTAGCCACACTTGTCTCTAATTGAGCGCGCTGCAATCTTGACCTAAGTCCCACATATTCATTTTTCAAAGCTTTTACTTCCTGACTCAGCTGGGCAATTTCATATACCTTACGCTCAGATTCATGTGCTGCGCTAATCATGAGGGCACCTAAAACTGCTAGGTAAATAAAAAAACGCCAGTGTTTTGGAGCATCGTCTCCAATAAGAAAAGAACCTTTTAGAATATTAAGTAGCGATTTTCTCACTTTCTATTGGGGGTGTTTTTTGGTTTTTCTGCCACCCGAAGCTTGGCACTTCGAGAGCGGGTGTTTATACGTTGCTCTTCTTTTGTAGGTATCTGTAAGCCACCCACTTTTTTTAGAGGCACCTCAAAATGTCCAAAAATATCTTTCTCTGGCTCTCCTTCAAATTGTCCTGCTCGAATAAAGCGTTTCACCAATCTGTCTTCCAAAGAATGGTAACTCAATACACTTAATCGACCACCGGGAAACAACAGATCTGGGACTTGCGCTAAAAATTCTTTAATCACTTGAATCTCTTGATTCACTTCAATCCTGATGGCTTGGTAAATAGGTGCTAAAATTTTAGCGTCATTAAATCCTTTTAAAAACGGCGCCAAGGCTTCTTTTAACTGAGCAGTAGTTTCAATAGGCTGGATTTCTCTAAAAGCAATGATCGCTGCTGCAATGGCTTTTGAATTCCGCAAGTCTCCATATTGAAAAAACATATTGGCCAGGTCATCATGCGCATAGGAACCCACCACTTCTTTAGCCGTGATTGCCCCACTCTGATTCATTCGCATGTCTAAATCTCCCTCAAAGCGAGTGGAAAAACCCCTTGAACCTTCGTCAAATTGATGCGAAGACACACCAAAGTCTGCTAATATTCCATGCACTTGTTTAATGCCGTGAAAACGCAGAAATTGTTTTATAAACCGAAAATTTTCTGGAATGAGGGTGAATCGAGCATCGGCCAATGTATTGGCCAAAGCGTCTTTATCTTGGTCAAAAGCAAACAAACGTCCCTGGGGACCGAGCTGTCGTAAAATCTCTTTGCTGTGTCCTCCGCCACCAAAAGTAACGTCTACATAAACCCCTTTGGGATCTATGGCCAAACCCTCCACAGTTTCCTGCAGCATGACTGGATTATGATAAGTTGTTTTCTCCATCTCCCATGACTTCTTCTGCGAGACTAGCAAAGTCTTGCGCTGTTTCTTCTAATACCTTTTCATATTGCCCTTTGTCCCAAATTTCAATAATATTGATTGCTGCACTCAACACCACTTCCTGACTTATCTGCGCAATACCTATTAAATTCTTTGGAATGAGCAAACGACCACTACCATCCAACTCTACTACTTTTACGCCAGCAGTAAACCTTCTAATAAAGTCGTTGTTCTTTTTTACAAATCGGTTCTTCTCATTCATTTTCTCCATCAACAATTGCCATTCCGCCATGGGATACAACTCCAGACAATCTCTAAAAACCGCTCTCTTAATAACAAAACCTTCTTTCAAAATAGGGGTCAACTGCGACTTTAACGCAACAGGAAGCATTATCCGCCCTTTTACGTCTGCCTTGCAATCATATGTACCTATTAGTGAGACCACTATCTGTGCTGGTTTTAATTAATAAGTTCAAATATAAAGGATTTTATCCCACTTTTTACCACATTCTACCACTTTGTTAATAAGTTCTGTTTACTTCTAGCGAAAAAAAGATAAAAGCCTATATTCAGCTACACATCCAAAGCCAAGAAAAAGAAGCTATTGGTATTTAAATGAAATGCCTATATTTGCCAACTTAGGCGTAAACCAAGTCATGACACACCCAATCATTAAAGACGGAAAATACCAATACGTATCCCTAGGAGATGGCGCACCTATAGTCATATTACACGGACTTATGGGCGGGCTAAGTAATTTTCAAGGCGTTATGGATTACTTTCCTGAGAAAGGTTATAGGGTCATTGTTCCAGAATTACCTATTTATGACATGCCGCTCCTAAAGACTACTGTTAAAAGCTTTGCCGTTTACGTAGATGAGTTTTTAAGGCATTTAAACCTCAAAGATGTGATCCTTGTGGGGAATTCATTGGGCGGTCATATTGCCTTATTGGAAACCAAGATGGATCCTGAGATTGTGAAAGGCTTAGTGATTACTGGAAGTTCTGGCCTTTATGAAAGTGCCATGGGTGACGGATACCCTAAAAGAGGAGATTACGAGTTTATCAAGAAAAAAGCAGAGGAGGTTTTTTACGATCCTGCTGTGGCAACCAAAGAGATTGTTGACGAAGTTTTTGCTACTGTTAATAACAGGGTAAAACTGGTGAAAACATTAGCCATTGCGAAGAGTGCTATTAGACATAATATGTCTAAGGATTTACCCCTAATGAAAACACCTACCTGTATTATTTGGGGAAGAAACGACGGCGTGACCCCTCCGAATGTTGCAGATGAATTTAATGCGCTGCTTCCTGATTCAGACCTGTTTTGGATTGAAAAATGCGGTCATGCACCCATGATGGAACACCCAGACACCTTCAATACACTATTGGAGAACTGGCTGGTGGCTAGGGGGTTTTAAACCCGCTTAAAAGCCAATTATCACACAGAAAAAAGCATTCATGAAAATTACTTCCGCAGAATTTGTAATGAGCAACGCTCATGTAGAAAAATGCCCCAAAGACCCTATTCCTGAATACGCTTTTATTGGGCGTTCAAATGTGGGGAAATCTTCATTGATCAATATGCTTACCTCAAAAAAGAGCTTGGCAAAAACATCTGGAAGACCTGGAAAAACACAGCTTATAAACCACTTTAAAATCAATCAAAATTGGTTTTTAGTAGATTTACCTGGTTATGGATACGCCAGGGTATCTAAAAGAGACAAGAAGACTTTTCAAAAATACATTACAGAATACTTTTTAAAACGAACCCAACTTGTTTGTGCCTTTGTACTTGTAGACATTAGACACGAGCCGCAGCCAGTAGACCTTGATTTTATGAGGTGGATGGGAGAAAATGAAATTCCATTTTGCATTATTTTCACCAAAGCAGACAAGCTAAAACCTGCTATTATAGAGGCCAATACTAAGGCCTATAACGAAAAGCTCACTGAAGAAATTTTCGAACTAGCCCCGGAACACTTTATTACCTCATCTTCTAAGCATTTGGGCAAAGAAGAATTATTGGGCTATATTGGCGCTATAAACGAAGCGTACTTTAAAGCGCAAAAATAAAAGGTGTTTGCTTAAAGAGTCAACTGAAAACCGCAACGGCTTTGTCTTTAATCAAAGATTTTCTGTAATCTTTAACCCTTAGGATCCCTTTTTAATCTCTAGTTTTTCAGCAAAATAATCAGAAAACTCACGCATGGTTGCTGTCATTTTTTCATCTTGAGTGGCTTTCAAAAAAGTGTCAGACATTGCCACTAAAGTTTGGTGGAAAAATATTTTCATTTCATCTACGGGCATGTCTTTAGTCCAAAGGTCTATTTTAAGGGATTCTTTGTTCTCACTATCCCAAACGGAAAGCATCATGGCTTTAGCGTCTTCTTTATCTACGCCTCCGTCTTCTGCAGTCCATTGCAATTTTTCAGGAACTTGGTTTTCGTCTAAAGTAACTTTTAAAATAATTTCTGAAGTGTGGGTTTTTTGACTCATTTCTTGGGTTTATAGGAAGCCTCTTTCAATAAATCTATTGAAGAAACTTCAAGGAGTTTTTGTAAATTCTTGTCGTGCTTTTTATAATAGGCTTTGGCCATTTGAAGGCCTATAAACTGTGCAATTCTTGGCGAAGATTCCCGGTCTAAAGCCAGCTGAAATTTAGAAAAGGGTGCAGGAAATAAAAAGCGGTACTCCAATGAAGTGTCTGTACTGTAAAGGTATTCCCGCTCCATAAAATAACGCCACACCTGTGCTTCGTTTGCTACAGCCCATTCGTATTGGGCTTCACTGTATTTTAAGTGCTGGGCCTCTGTAGCGTGGGGCCAAACAAGGGTTTGAAGAAATGTTTTTTTACCCTCAATCACCATTTTATCTAAAAAGTACCCATTCGTATTCCCAGACACAAAAGGAGCCATTAGTGCAGCAGACATGTCAGAGACTAAATATTTGGCATCTAAATCTTGTTTTATATAGGAAGGAAATGATTTGTAATACTCGTGCTGAGGGCCCAAATAATGGTCTAAAGCAATCAGCCACATGCTGTCTGCAACCACCACCCTATTTTGAATGTCTAAGCCTGAAGACAAGGTGCTTAAGGCGTACACTTCTGGGGTCTGTAGGGCCGTTTGAGTAAGACCCAACTCTTGGCTTAAAAGCTGGTTGAAATGAGCGTTGAGATGGGACAGTTCAGTGGCAGTGGTTTTGAAATCTCCAAAAACACGATTTATCTCTCTAGAAATTTGCTTTTCAACAGTGTCTTGTAACTTAAATTTCCATATACTATCCGGAGTTTGGCTGGGAAAAAAGAAAGGGTATTTATCTCTTAATCGATCAAAATCTGCCACATTACCCTGCCCAAATTCAAGGTCAAATCGGTGTATTTTTAGATCCGTTTCTAATGCTTTTACTTCACTTTCAAGACTACTGTCATTCGCACACGAGGCTAAAAAAACACCACACATAAACACCAGGAGTACGCGAAGAGAAAAAGAATTGGTCTTTTGCTTTATTATTCTCAAAGTAGGGCTTAATTTTATGGCTCAAAGTTAGTCGTTTTTAAACAAAACCACCCCTTATGCAAACAGAAAAAATCATTGATCACATAGTAAATTGGCTTAAGGAATACGCTCAAAAAGCAGGTGCTAAAGGATTTGTCATAGGAGTTTCCGGCGGAATTGATTCTGCGGTAACCGCTACACTTTGTGCCAAAACAGGACTTCCCCTTTTATGCTTAGACATGCCCATCCATCAGGCAAAAAACCAAACAGATCGGGCCAGTAAACACGTGTTGTGGTTACAAGAAAATTACCCCAATACCACTAAGACAACAGTGCCGCTCACCCCAGTTTTTGACAGCCTAGTTCAGGCATTTCCAGCTGTAAAAAACGAAGAAGATCGATTTATGAGCCTAGCCAACACAAGGGCCAGACTGAGAATGACAAGTTTGTATTACTTTGCTGCATTACACGGCTATTTGGTGGCAGGAACGGGTAATAAAGTAGAAGACTTTGGTGTTGGATTCTACACCAAATACGGAGACGGAGGGGTAGACCTAAGTCCCATTGCAGACCTGCTAAAGACAGCCGTTTTTGCCCTTGGAAAAACACTAGGAATTAATGAAGACATTTTAACGGCAGCCCCTACAGACGGCCTTTGGGGAGACAACAGAACAGATGAAGACCAAATAGGCGCCAGCTACCCTGAATTAGAATGGGCCATGGATATGCAAGACAAAGGAAAAAAGGAGACAGACTTCAAAGGAAGAGAAGCTACAGTGTATGAGATATACACCAGATTAAACCATGCCAACCAACACAAAATGAATCCTATTCCAGTCTGTGAGATTCCAAAAGAGTTTCTTTAAGCCTTTTGGTCTCTTTAAACCTTTTTGTTTCTTTTAGACCACTCTAGAAAAACCTATTTAGGCTCCAACAGAGCCGACATAAG
>Ga0209307_1000314_pt1 | contig 36126 bp, 35 predicted proteins | sample COGITO_mtgs_1105_FD_185519 | JGI IMG/M metagenome (GOLD analysis project Ga0209307, IMG submission 185519) | Pelagic marine microbial communities from North Sea - COGITO_mtgs_110530 (SPAdes) (version 2) | ecosystem: Environmental > Aquatic > Marine > Epipelagic ... | reverse complement strand
AGTAAACCAAAAAGACACGTTTAACGTTGGAGGTAGTCAGATGTTATATCCTGGCGATCCTAGAGGCCCAGCAAAAGAGGTTATTAATTGTCGTTGTTCAATTGCTTCATTTCCAAAAGAAGATGCACAAGCTACCGGAGAAATAAGCGACATAGGTTTCGGCGTTTCTTTAGGAGATAATCAAAAAATTTAAATTTCGTATATTTACAAAAATTATCAGATGAATACTATTTTATATAAGCAAGCGCCAGTAGGAGAGTTAATAGATGCAGACGAAAAGGCCGGTATAATTAAAGGCTATGGCTCTATTTTTGGAAATAGAGACTCAGACAATGATATTATAACTAAAGGCGCATATAAAAAGACAATCGCTGAGAATGGATCACGCGTAAAGTATTTGTATCAACACGATATGAACCAGCCAATCGGTAAAATGACCGAATTGTATGAAGATGACAAAGGACTTGTTTTTGTTGCTGAAATTGCTAAAACGCAACTAGGTAAAGATGTTGTAGAGCTTATGAAGTCCGGAGTAATAACCGAAAATAGTGTCGGTATATTACCAATACAAAAGCAAAACAAAGCCGATTATAGAGAAATAAACGAAGTAAAACTATATGAGATTAGCGCCGTTACTTTGGCAGCTAACGACCAGGCGTTGATATTAGACGTAAAAGGAAATGTAGATTTAGAAAAACTATCAAAGAGGTATGACAACCTCTCAAAATTGCTAAGAAAGGGCCAAATTTCTGACGAGATGGGTTACGCTTTAGAAGCTGAAGTATTAAAATTGAAATCGTTATTTATAGAGTTCACGAAGCCGACAAATGTAGTCACTTCGCCGAATGTTGAGGTAAAATCCAATGATTCCGAAGTATTAAACTATTTGTATAATTCGTTAAACCAAAAAAATGAACGAAGAATTAAAAGGTCAGATTGACAATATTACAAAGTCAATTGACGCAAAGATTGAAAAATCAAATGTTGAGGTAGTAAACTCAATCGAAGTAAAAGCAAGCGAGATTGTAAAATCCGAAGTTGCTGAAATTACAACTAAATTTAACGAGCGTTTTGATGCTTTTGAAGTTGCTAATAAAAAGCAATTCAATAGCCAAAAAACAGTATCCTTTAAAAGCGCTTTAAAAGACGCTTTAGAAAATGGCGCAATTGATGGACTTAAAAAAGGACATTCACAAAGCGCAAGATTTGAAATAAAAGCCGATATGACTGTAGGCGCTGATTTTACCGGAGAGGTAATCGCAGCCGATAGAGTTCCAGGATATAAATTTGATCCAACAAGACCGGTACATATTAGACAATTATTATCTATCGGTTCAACTCAAAGCGATGTAGTTCGATATGTAAAAGAGTCAGGATATACTAACGCTGCTGCAATAACTGCCGAGGGTGCTACATTTGCGCAATCTGACTTCGATATGACAGCAGTAAACGCGAACGTTAAGAAAATCGGAACTTACTTCCGTATTTCTGAAGAAATGTTGGCAGATACTCCTCAATTAACTTCTTATTTATCGGCTAGAGCGCCTGAGAAATTGCTAGAGGTTGAAGATGCGAACATTTTAACTGGAAACGATTTAGGAGGTATCATAAACTCTGCTCCGGCTTTTGCTGCTGGCGATTATGCTGATAGTGTAGAGTCTGCTAATCAATTCGATGTAATAGTTGCTTCATTAAATCAATTAGCTTTATTAAACTACAACGCTGATACTATTTTATTAAATCCTACTGATTTTCATAAAATACTATTGTTAAAAGATACTACTAACAACTATCTTAAAGACCAAGTTTACGGAGGTTTAACGCCGGTATTTATGGGCGTAAGAGTTGTATTAAACAGCGCTATAACTGCTGGAGATTTCTTAATAGGAAACTTCTCAGTAGGTACTCAATTATGGGTACGTCAAGGTGTAAATGTTGAATTCTTTAGAGAAGATGGAACTAACGTAAGAGATGGATTTGTAACTGTAAGAGTATCTGAAAGGATCGCACTTACAAACTACCTACCTAATGCGTTTGTAAAAGGAACTTTTGCTACCGCTCAGGCAGCTTTAGAGACTCCTTAATAAATAAAATAATTTATTTTAAAAGGCTTAGATTAATTTCTAGGCCTTTTTTTTTGGTTAAAAATTAAAATTTTTTTTTAATTAAAGAATTTTTTTATATTTGCTAACTGAATTGTATATGATTTAGTGCGTATAAATTAACGACAAACTACTTTGACTATTATAATTACTGAAATATTAACGACAACGGTTAGTATAAGAGTATGTAGCGGTATCGTACCAGTGCGTTAAGGGTTTGGATATTACCTTGACTTAGACGAAGACTACAGTTCAGCAACGAACACCGCTATTACTTTTATACATTGTTGTATGTCTTTTTTAATTGCATACAACGCATTGTGTATGGCATCGTTTTAATGTGCTATACACGTTGTTATATTTTAGTTTTATTTTAGCGTTGGCAAATTGCGTAGCAAAACTGTTAAAATATGTTAAATTTAAGTAAATACTGAAAATAAATGCAAAAATACTTGTGTAGTATTAAGTATATGCTTATCTTTGAGTATAATTAAAAACAAAGATATTATGACAATCAATAAAAAAATAAACGGAATTACATTTAACGAAGTACAATGGAATAGTAATACAAAAAGATATTTTAAAATATATTTAAATGATAGTGAAATAATGATTCAACACGAGTATAAAAATATAAAAGGTTTTTTAAACGCTATCAAAAGAGAAGAAAATAAATAATATGAAAGATTGTAAAGACCAAATAACAAAACAAGGAAAGGATAATAAATTGTCTTTTCCTTTTGTTGCGATGGATATAAAAACCCTAAAGCAAAGACTTAATTTAAACAACTCTAACATAGCTAAAATGTTTGGAATGTCTTACGGTGCATTTGCTAATAGTTCAGCTAAAGAGCGTTATGAAAATGCGTTGTGTGAGTTTTATGAGTGCGTACTGCTTGGTGGCAAAAAAGAAAATTAAATATAACTACTATTATGCTTCATTCAAAAAATTGAACCAATGAGAAACCCAGTAAACAAAAGGCATTTAGACAAGTTAGAGAAATATGTCTATAACGCAATGAAAAGAGATGATCTTGATATAGTGCAACTCTTTCAACGATTAGAGATATACGCTAACTTAAAAAGCATCAGCCAATATGCAAAAGACAATAAACTTTCTTATAACGGAGTAAAAAAACATAGAGAAATAATAACACTATTCGGCTGCAAGTTTGTAGCTGATAATGATTAGTTTTTTTTATTCGTATTTTTGAAATATGGATACTAATCAAATCGGATGTTTAGCAGAGTATAAATTTGCTACTAAAGCAATGGAGCAAGGTTTTTATGTATCATTTCCGTTGTTAAATTCTTCGCCTTATGATTGTATAGTACAAACGCCTAAAGGTTTATTTAAAATACAAATTAAGTCAGTCCAGGAGCATAGACCAAGGCAACGAGTACATCTACGCGATAATGCTCGTAAATCATACACTAAAAAAGACGTTGATTATTTTGCAATCTACTCGCAACAAAAAAAAGGGTTTTTTATTTTTAAAAATAAAGACGTACCAAAGTCTTTAGAAATATCGTCTAAAAAGTATTTAAAATTTTTTAATAACTTTGAAATAGTTTAAGTTTCTATTTGTTTTTTGTTTAAAAAGCGCCACTATTTTAATGTGGTGCTTTTTTTTTATCTTTACACAAATTAAAATTATGAAAATAATTATTTTACAAACACTTTTACGAGATGGAAAGCGATACGATGAAGGCGATACAATAGATTTACCTGATAACATTGCTAAAAATTGGATCAAAAAAGGTTTAGGCGATAAAATTGCTAAAAAGAAAAATAAAACGCCTTTTGAAACCAAGGAGCTAAAAGTTGAATTTACAGAAATCAAAAAAGATGAGGCGAGAGATTAAAATAAACTCAACTACTGGATCGGAACTATTAACAACGCAAGAAGTTAAAGATTATGTTCGTATAGATACAAGCTCAGACGATGCTATAATTTCGGCGATGATTACACAAGCGCGTATTTGGTGCGAAAATTACATCTCTAAAGATATAGTATCGAAAAATAGAACATACTATTTAAGCCATACAAACGGCGTTTACGATTTACCTTTTGGGCCAGTTACTAGTATTTCAGAAATAACAATCGACGGAACAGCAACAACAGATTACGAAATTTTAGGTTTAGATAATGAAACCATAGATCTAGATTCATCTTCAGCCGAAAATGTTAAAAGCACCTACATAACAACTGGCATAAACGACGCGCTAATTAAACAAGCTATGTTACAGTTAATATCTACCTATTACGATAATAGGTCAGATTTTAAGACCGGTACAATAGCGCAAGAAATACCAACATCCACAACTAGCATATTAACATCTTATAAAACAATGTTTATTTAATGGATGCCGGTAAATTAAATTCTAAAATAACAATTCAGCGACTTACAAAAGTATCTGACGGATTTGGTGGATTTAATTCTACTTTAACTAACATAGCTACTGTATGGTGTAATTTAACGCAAATAGGCGGAGTTATAAGCGACAAACTAGGCAAAAGAACACAAGACACTCAAATAGAAATAAAAGTCCGTAAAAATACCGCCGATTTAATTAATATTGGAGATATATTTATTTTAGAAAACGGATCACAGAAATACCGAATTAATGAAAAGTTTGAGTTTGATTTAGATTTTTACTCCAAATTGTTAGCGACAAAGTCTGTATGAGCAATAATATAAAAATAGACCAAAAGGATTTAACTCGATTAAGACAAAAATTAAACAAATTGTCTTTATTGGATAGAAAAGTATTATCTAATGAGTTAGGCGCGGCGGGTTTAGATATTGCTAGAATTGCAAAAAAGAAAGCGCCAGTAGATAAAGGAACATTAAGACAATCTATAAGGTCAGAAAAGCAAGGCAAAAGCGTTGAGGTAATTGCTGGCGCAAAATACGCTCCTTACGTTGAGTTTGGTACTGGTGGCTTTGTAAACTTTGAAGATATGCTACAGCTTGGAATACCGAAGAGTTACGCGGCCCAATTTAAAGGCAAAACAGACGGATTTATGAAACCACAGCCGTTTTTTTTCGGATCGGCTAGAATAGGATTAAAAAAATTATTGAATCGCTTAGAGATTCAAATTAAAAAGGCAATAAAATAATATGTTAGATCCTATTAGATTTGTAAGAAAGGCGATAATTAATAAACTAACCGGAGCTGTAACAATTGACGGCGTTAATGTTCCAATTTACGGCAGAATACCAACGAGCGCCACATATCCGTTAATTAGAGTTTATTCCGTATCTACCAACGAAACAGATGAAAACCAAGACTCTTTTAATACTGAAGTTATTACAAGGATCGAATGTATAAGCAAATTTTATTCAGACGATGGCGGAGAGTTAGACACTAATATAATGGTATCTAAATGCCTGGAGCAAGTACGAACAAGATCAGTAAATTATATTGATTTGTCTAGCGATAACTTTAAGGTTTACACTAGCGTAAATGAGGGCGTTTCATATGTTACAGACGATTTAAAAGATTATACTTACTTCCGCGGTATAATAGAATTATCAAACAAAGTAGAGCAGTTGTAACGACTTAAACAACAATTTTTAATTTTGTATTTTTGTATTTATAAAATTTAAAATTAAGTTTATGGCTTCAGATTTATACTACGCAAAAGAATTTCAAAAATTATCATTCGGCGATAAAGGTTTGCGAATAATAGCCGCGAGCGCTACATCTACAGCCGGAGAGAGCTTTTGTGCTATTCAGGCGTTAGAATCTACTACAATATCGTGCGACATTGACACAGTCGGAGGAGATACTTCTATAACTTCTTTAGCTTTAGTAGCTGGGTCAATTATTTACGGAAACTTTGACGATGTAAGCGTAGCAAGTGGAAAAGTTGTTTGTTATTTAAGATAATTATATGATAGGATTAGGATTAAAAATTCAGGTAAATCCGTCAATTAATAATGCTATTGATAATTTACTAACCGTTTTACAAAGCAGAGCAACATACTACGAAAATGTTACTTGTACAACTGCAACATTAACCGAGTTACAAAATATTTCATAATGGCAAACTTATTAGATAAAGCGTCAATTTTACTTACACCAACTGCATACGATAACGGAAGTATGTTAAGTGTTAAGCCAACTGATGGAGATGGGGATTTCACTTTCTCAAGAAATTCTGCTGCCACTAGAGTCAATGCACAAGGCTTAGTAGAGAATGTACAGATACTATCGGGAGACTTAGTACAGAATGGTAGCTTTTCAGAGATAGGTACAGAAGAAGTAACTAATGGTAGTTTTTCTAATGGCTCAACAAATTGGACATTAGAAACTGGGTGGAGTATTGGAGATGACAAGGCTATAAGTGATGGAAGTGGCTCTATTCCGAACACTGATTTAATTCAAGGAAATGTTTTTACAACTGGCAAAAGCTATAAAGTAACTTTAGAGATAAAAGACTATGTTTCTGGAATTTTGCAGTTACAAAATAATACAACAAACTTTCCTCAGTCAAATGGAATACATACAATTTATTCTTCTGAGGGTAGCGCATCTTTAATATTAAGGTCTTTATCTTTCATAGGCTCTATAACAAACATCTCGGTTAAAGAAGTCGGTCAAGATTGGAATATAGAAGATACTTGGACAATAGGGAATAGTGTTGCAAATGGTAATGGTGCAAATGGGTCAAGTGAAGAAATAATACAAACCTCTGTTTTAGTAGTTGGTAAAGAATACAAAGCAACTTATCAAGTACTAAACTATGCTAGTGGTAGTGTTGCACTTTGGAAAGGAAGTGGAGTTGCTTTAATACAAAGAACTGCTAATAATACTTATACAGAATATTTTACTGGTGCAAGCAATCAAATAAGGTTTAGAGGTACTAACTTTATTGGTAGCATTACAAACATAGTAATAAAAGAAGTAACTAACGATACTAACCTACCGAGAATAAACTACGAGGGGTTTAGTTATCAAGATTCCTTTGGAAGTGAGTTGGTTACTAACGGAGATTTTGCAACAAATAGTTATTGGCAATTGGGTAGTGGCTCTTCTATAAGTGGTGGGTCTTTAAATATTATTTCAGCACCATACAATGCAGCAACAAGGCAAGCTTTATCTTTAACGAGTGGTAAGACTTATAAAATAGTAATTAATGCAATAGCAGTTGGCTCTGCTACTTCTAACACATTTCAATTAGGTTTTGGGACTATTGGGGGTAACCCATCAAGCAACACACAATACGAGTTTGAAGAAGGTGCTTCTGTAAAAACACTTACAGTTACGGCATCAGCTACCGATGCTGCAGTTCTATTTCGTGCTAGAGATGCATCTACAAGTAATTTATCAATAACCAACGTATCTGTAAAAGAATATTTAGGACAAGAAGTAGTTCCCGATAGTGGCTGCGGGAGTTGGCTTTTGGAAGATGAGTCAACGAATTTAGTACCTTATTCAGAGGATTTTAGTCAATGGTCAAATGTTTCTACAACTTTAACGTCGGGTTATTTAGCTCCAGATGGTACTTTAGGGGCAACTAAAATATCTGGAACTATCGGAACAAGTAATATTGTTTTAGGTGGTAGTTCATCAACAACTGCAACAAGAACTATATACGCAAGAACTGTTAGTGGAACTGGAACTGCAAAATTAATGTCTTTCCACCAAAATACAAATAATCTATTTACTTTGACAGAAGAATGGCAAAGGTTTGAATTAAATGGAGCTATAAGTACTGGTGGGACTAGTTCTTATATTGATTTTAGAGATAACTCACAAACATTAAGTGAGTTTATAATTTGGGGCGCACAATCTGAAGAACTTACCTACGCAACAAGTTATATTCCCACCTCGGGAGCATCCTCCACAAGGCTTCAAGATTTAGCAAATAATTCGGGTAACTCTACTTTGATAAACTCTACAGAGGGTGTATTGTATGCAGAGATAGCAGCTTTGGCAGATGATTTAACAAATAGAGAAATTACTATTAGTCCAGATGATGGAACTAACAACTATGTTATGATTAGATTTAACAACGGCACTAGTAATTGGATATATACTAGGGTTAATGTAGGGGGAAATGCTGAGTATTTTTACATAAATAACAATAACATTATCACCGATTTTAACAAGATTGCTTTAAGATTCCAAGATAACAATTTTGCTACTTTCGTAAATGGAGTAAAAATAGATTCTCAATTAAGTGGTAATACGTTTGGAGTAGGGGTATTAAATAAAATTAATTTTGCTGGTGGTACTGGTAGTCAGCCTTTCTACGGCAAAACAAAAGCACTTGCAGTTTACAAAGAAGCATTAACAGATGCAAACCTAAGATGCCTTACATATCCTCCTGCAGTAGCAACAACGTTTGATTTAAACTTTAACACAATAGCAACTGACTTTACTTTCACAAGGGGTTCAGAAGCTACGTTTGTTAATGCACAAGGATTAATACAGAGTACAAATGAATTTGGCGAGGAATTGGTTACTAATGGAGATTTTGCTACAGATAGCGATTGGAATGGAACTAATACAAATGGAGTTACTATATCTAATGGAAGTTTGAATTATTCAGATACTACGTTAAACCACAATGTATCTCAAGGGAGTGTTGTAACGATAGGTAAAAGCTATAAAGTTACATTAACCGTGTCTAATTACGTAAAAGGTAGTGTTCTTATTATTTTAGGTGCTGGAGGTTCATTACAAGAAGTTTCTTCTAATGGGACATTTACAATGTATGGTGTTGCAAGTATAAATACTACATTTTATTTTCAAGCTAGAGGAACAAGCGGAACAACCTTAACAATAGACAACGTATCTGTAAAAGAAGTCATAGACGAAACTAACACTCCTAGATTAGATTACTCAACGGGAGTAGAGGCATTTTTACTAGAACCGCAGAGTACGAATTTGATTGTTAATAGCGCAAGGGGGCAATACGGGAACCCTCCAGCTTCTGATATATTAACAACATCACCAGATGGAACAAATACAGCAGTAAGACCAGTTCCAAATTCTGTAGCAGACAGATATCAATATGATATACCAAGTGGGACTTACGCAACAAACACAGAACTTACGTATTCTTGGTATAGAAAAAGAATATCTACTCCCGTTATCGATACACAAATTGGTGATTTAATGCCTCAGGTTTTAGAAAATATTACTCAAGTAGGTTCAGCAACACAGACTCAAAGTAATGTAAATGGTTATGATAGATTTGAATCAGTTTTTAAGATAGTTGATGGTTCAGTAAATGCAATTTTAAGAATGTATTTTGGTAATATTATAGGTATAGGCAATTCAAGTGTAGCTTATTGGGGTCATCAATTAGAGTTGGGTTCTTATAGTACAAGCATAATACCAACTACAACAACAATAGCTACACGAAACCAAGAATTATGTGTAGATGCAACACCAGTTATTAATAGCGAAGAAGGAACATTGTATGCAGAGATAGCAGCTTTGGCTAATTATAATTTGCAAAGATGGATTTCATTGAGCGATGGTACTCAGAATAACACTATAAAAATTGGGGTTTTAAATAGTGCAACAGATTACAAGATTGCTGTTAACGTTAGGAGTGGTGGTGTTAACCAAGCGTTTATGACTAAGGATTTTGGAGCAGTAGCACCAGAATATGTAAAGGTAGCCGTTAAGTATAAAGAAAATGATTTTGATTTGTGGGTTAATGGTGTTGAAGTGGCAGCAGATACAAGTGGTTCTGCACCAATAGGTTTAAGTGAATTAGCTTTTGATAGAGGAGATGGTGGGCAAAACTTCTTCGGTAACACAAAAGGTTTAAAATATTATCCAAAAGCATTAGCAGACGTACAATTAGAAGATTTAACAACAATATAATTATGAATATATACAAAACAGTATTTGACACAGAGGTACAAGGTAAAGATGTTTTAATCTCTAAAGACGTTTGGCAAGAAGTAACAGAGGAAGGTGTTACATCTATGCAATACATCAACGGAACAAAGGCAGTTGTAAACATAGGTAAGGTTGTTGAAACACCTGGAACTTATGGCCCAGATGGTCATGAGATAACGCCCCCAATTTACTACCCAGGTTGGGCGTATGACATAATGAGTACAGACACCTTAGACTTTGGAAGCAATGAGGTATATCCAGGCGATGCATCTGCACATCAGTTTTATGGGTTTCCTAGAAACGCAGAAGTTCCGCCTCCTACTGTAGAGATAGACTTAAAATAAAATCACTAACTTTGTTTTTATGAAATCAAGTTTTACATATTTTTATTTTCAAAACAACTCTTGGTTAATAGACGTTAAAATGAATTACGAATACAAAGATGTTTAATAAAATGACCTTATCGGACTTGAAAATATATCTCCTAAACAGCGTTGCTTTAGTTGCTTCATTTAGTGAAATGGAGGAATTACTTAAAATAATATTATTAATAGGTTCTATAATATACACGGCACAAAGAATTTATCTCAACTACCAAGAAAATAAGAATAAACAATAATTATGAAAATTGTAATTATTCAAAGGTTCTCTAGTGACGAATGCGAGACGCTAGGGACGGCTACGCTTTTAGATGAAAACCTAAACCCAATATTTGCTGCCATGAGCTTAGAACGTGGTTGGCTAGATAACAAGCCAAACGAGTCCTGTGTTCCACAGGGTGAGTACAAGTGTGTGTTGGAATACTCTCCAAGGTTTAAAAAAGACTTGTGGGAGCTAAAGGATGTACCAAACAGGTCTGAGTGTAAGTTTCATGCAAGTAATTATTGGGATCAATTAAACGGATGCATTGCCTTGGGGTACACAGCAGAAAATATAGGAGAGGATTTTAGGTTAGATGTAACGAACAGCCGTGTTACTATGGATACATTTGAAAGGCTATTGAAGGACGAGAAAGAAATAAGCGTAATAATAGAGCAGGCATGAAAAAAATATTAGAGTTTTTTGGAACAAAGGTATTCAAGCAGGTGGGTGATGTGGTTGACAGTCTTTTTACAAGCGAGGAGGAAAGGCTTAACGCAAGGAGTAAGATATTTAAAGTACTGCAAGACGCTCAGTTAGAGCTTCAAAAAATGCAGACAGAAATAATTGTTGCAGAGGCAAAAGGGAATTGGCTACAGAGAAGTTGGAGGCCTATCCTTATGTTGTCGTTTGGGTTTATTATTATATACACAAAGTTTATATCACAGCTTTCTACATACCTAGTTACGCCAGAACTAGAACCAGAGTTTTGGAGCTTACTAGAAATAGGGATTGGTGGTTATGTAATAGGAAGGAGTGGCGAGAAAATAGTTGACAAGCTAGGGCCTCTATTTAATAAAGATAAAAAATAGTATCTTTGATACATTAAAACATTAGCTATGCCAAAGATTAGTACATACACAACAGTAACCCCACAGGGAGATGATAAAATAATTGTTACCCAAACTAGTGGGACTCCATCAGACGTAACCAAGAATGTTACTGTAGATGGTTTAAAAACTTTTGTAAACGCCAACGTTTCGGGAACTGTAAATACAATTCCTATATTCACAGGTGCTGGAACTTTAGGGGATAGCCAACTTTCTTTTGATGGTAACAATGCACTTGTAGTAGCGGGAAGTACTAAGTTTAGGGGTAATTGGATAGAAACAACAGGAGCGTTAGCACTTAACGGTACGCCTGGATTGAGTGGTCAAGTGGCAACTTCTAATGGATCGATTGCTGAATGGGTAACGCCACTGTTTACTGCTAACGCCTCTTCAGCGACTGGTATTGAATCAGCTACTAACACAGCAAGTGGAATTAATTCTACAGCAATTGGACAAAGCACAACAGCAAGTGGATATGATTCTACAGCAATGGGTAGTAACACAACAGCAAGTGGCTTTGGTTCTACAGCAATTGGGCAACATAATGTTCTTAATAGTGGTGATGCCGCAACTAGTTTTAATTTAACTAATACTGCTCTTTCTATTGGTAACGGAACATCTTCCGCAGCAAAGTCAGATGCATTCAGTGTTTTATTTAACGGTAACACAACCGCTGCAGGTAGCGTTACCGCTGCAGGTAGCGTTACCGCTGAATCTTTAAATATAGCGGCATTAAATACGGCTCCAGTATCTGCAACAGCTACAGGTACTATAGGGGAAATAAAATTCACAGCTGATCATATCTATGTATGTGTGGATGATAACACATGGAGAAGAGTAGCTATAGCAACGTTTTAATAACTAAAACATTACTATAATACTATATTCTTAGTCCTGTTATATTTTAAGGATTACCTCTGTTTATGCAGGGGTATTTTTTTTTGCCTATATTTGTTAAAAATTATAATCTAATTAAATGAATGATATTCGCAAGATAGCGGTAGGCCCTGATTACAAAGGAGGGGCTATGCACTACGTTGTCGGTCAGGAAATACTTGGAAATAGTCATTTTATCCATTTAATAAAAATGAATAAAAATCAATCAATAAGTATTTTTATAGAAAACAAAAAAAGAGAAATTTATCTTTGGAAACAATTTAACTCTTATATGCCTGTCTCTATCGAATACAATATATACTTTGAATGAAATCACCTTTTTACTTTATAGTCAAGCCAAAAAATAATAAAAGATATGATAGTACTAAGAAAATAGGAAACATAGATTTTATTACTAGTACATCTAAAGAAGACCATATTGCATCAAACAGATATGCAATAGTTGTAGAAACTCCAATAAACTACAAAGGGCCTATTAATATAGGTGATACTCTTTTAGTTCATCATAATGTTTTTAAATATTATAATGACATGAAAGGAAAAGAAAGAAGTGGTAAAAGTTTTTTTAAAGATAATTTATTCTTTATAGACAATGATCAATTTTTTTTATACAAACATAATGATGTATGGAATGCACATTCAAAATACTGTATGATTAAACCTATTCCTAAAAAAGACCACTATTTAAAAACACATGAGAATAATGAGCCGTTAGTTGGTTTAGTTAAATATCCAAATAAATACTTAATTAGTAAAGGTATTAATAAAGGTGATAAGGTTTCTTTTAAGCCTGAAAGTGAGTATGAGTTTAATATTGATGGAGAGAAATTATACAGGATGTTTGATCATCAAATAACTTTATCTTTATGAATGTAAATAAAATAAAATTAGACATTATTAAAGCAGGTGAAAAGGCTGTAAAGCAATTAATAAAAGTAGCTGAAGAAGAGATTATAAAATTTGGTAAAGACGATGAGCTTGCTGCTGATAAATTAAAAAATGCTGCAGCTACAAAAAAACTTTGTATTATGGATGCGTTTGATATCCTTACAAGAATAGAATTAGAAAAAAATTTAATAGAAGGAAACGATTCAACAAAAACCAAAAAATCAGTAGAAGGATTTGCAGAACGAAGATCAAAATAGCTTAATAAAGCAGTTAAAAGATTTTATTCCAAAAACAATTATAATCAGTAAAAACAAAGCGAAAGCTTGGGAGTACGGTTATAATGAAAAGTATGATTTTATAGTAATTTCAAAATCAGGCCAAATTCAAGATATAATTGAAATAGAGGGTTTGCGAATAGCACTTCCTAAACCTCCAAGTGAAATTTATTCTAGAAGTAAAACAAAATCTGAACAATATTGGGAGGCTTTTGATTATCCTAAAACACTACAAAAAATAAAATCTATATTTCAATGGCATGACGCACCATCATCATTTAAGAATGAATGGGTAGATTATATTGAGAAAGAATTTGATAGAAGGGACGAAGGTTTTTGGTTTTTAAACAATGGTATTGAGACTTATATTACAGGTTCACATTATATGTACATACAATGGACTAAAATAGATATAGGACTTCCTGATTACAGAGATGCTAATAGAGTTTTTTATTTACATTGGGAGGCTTGCAAAGCAGACAAAAGAAGTTTTGGGCAAGATTACTTAAAAATCAGACGTTCTGGATTTTCTTATATGGCTAGTGAAGAGTCGGCAAATATAGGTACAATTAGTAAAGACGCAAGACTTGGAATACTTTCTAAAACAGGGGCAGATGCTAAAAAAATGTTTACAGACAAGGTTGTTCCAATAGTTAATAATTATCCTTTCTTTTTTAAACCGGTACAAGATGGAATGGATAAACCTAAAACAGAATTAGCTTTTAGAGTTCCTGCATCTAAAATTACTAAAAAAAACATGTATGTAGAAGATGAGGATATTGTTGAGGGATTAGATACTTCTATTGACTGGAAAAATACAGGAGACAACAGTTATGATGGAGAAAAATTAAAGTTACTTATTCATGATGAATCTAAAAAATGGGAAAAGCCAAATAACATATTAAATAACTGGAGGGTTACTAAAACATGTTTACGTTTAGGTAGTAAGGTTATTGGAAAGTGTATGATGGGTTCTACTGCAAATGCATTAGAAAAAGGTGGTGGAAATGGTAAAAAATTATACTTTGATTCTAAGGTAGGTAAACGAAACCGTAACGGTCAAACTAAAAGTGGTTTGTATAGTTTATTTATTCCTATGGAATACAATATGGAAGGTTTTATTGACATACATGGAATGCCTGTTTTTAGAACACCTGAAAAACCTATTTTAGGAATTGATAGAGAGTTTATAAAGCAAGGTGCTATTGATTATTGGGAAGCTGAAGTTGATAGTTTAAAAAGTGATCCTGATGCGTTAAATGAATTTTACAGACAATTTCCTAGAACAGAGTCTCATGCGTTTAGAGATGAAAGCAAAGAGTCTTTGTTTAATCTTACTAAAATATATCAACAGATAGATTACAACGATTCTTTAATTAAAGACAGGTTTATAACTAAAGGTTCATTTTCATGGAAAGATGGAATAAAAGACACTAAAGTAATTTGGACTCCTAATAACAGAGGTCGTTTTGTAGTATCATGGACTCCAAATAAATTTTTACAGAATAATAAGCATACAAAAAACGGAATATTTTATCCTGGAAATGAACATATGGGTTCTTTTGGTTGTGACAGTTATGATATATCAGGTACTGTTGGTGGAGGAGCATCTAATGGTGCTTTGCATGGAATGACTAAATTTCATATGGATGAAGGCCCTACTAATGAGTTTTTCTTGGAATATGTTGCTAGACCACAGACAGCAGAGATATTTTTTGAGGAGGTTCTTATGGCTTGCGTCTTTTACGGTATGCCAATACTTATAGAGAATAATAAGCCAAGGTTATTATATCATTTTAAAAATAGAGGGTATAGGGGTTATAGTATTAATAGACCTGATAAAGGTTATAATAAACTTTCAAAAACAGAAAAAGAACTTGGTGGAATACCAAATAGTTCAGAAGATATAAAGCAAGCTCATGCTGCTGCAATAGAATCTTACATTGAAAAATATGTTGGATTAGATTTATTAGAGACATTTAGAGATAATGATATTATGGGTTCAATGTACTTTACAAGAACTCTTGAAGACTGGGCAAGATTTAATATAAACAATAGAACAAAATTTGATGCTTCAATTAGTTCTGGTTTAGCAATTATGGCCAATCAAAAAAGCCTATATCAACCTGTTAAAAAAAATTCAAAAATAAAACTTAACTTTGCTAAATACGACAATAAAGGCAGTTATAGTCAAATCATAAAGTAAATGAAAGAAGTAGAAGTTAATATCAACCCAACAGGTTTTCCAAATCAATTTGTTTCTGATTCAGAAAAAAAATCTTTTGAATTTGGATTACAAATAGGACAGGCTATTCAATACGAATGGTTTAGAAAAGATGGAGGCCAGAGTAGGTTCTATAATCAATGGGCTGATTTTCATAGGCTAAGACTTTATGCAAGAGGAGAGCAGTCAGTTCAAAAATACAAAAATGAATTAGCGATAGATGGTGATTTAAGTTATTTAAATTTAGATTGGACTCCTGTTCCTATTATTCCAAAGTTTGTTGACATTGTTGTTAATGGAATGGCTGATCGTATATTTAAAGTAAATGCTTACGCTCAAGATGGGATGTCTTTAGATAAAAGAAGTGAATATCAAGTTCAGCTTGAAAAAGATATGCTTTCTAAAGATATAATGAAACAAGTTCAAAATGATTTTGGTATAAATACTTTTGCAACATCTGAAGAAGAAGTTCCAAACACATCGGAAGAGTTAGCTCTTCATATGCAATTAAAATATAAGCCTTCAATTGAAATAGCAGAAGAGGAAGCAATAAACACTGTATTAGCTGAAAACAGATATCACGAAATACAAAAGCAAATTTATTATGACCAAACTGTATTGGGTGTTTCAATTTGTAAAAATACTTTTCAACCAGGTGCAGGTATAAAAATTGAATATGTAGATCCTGCAAATGTTGTATACAGTTATACTGAAAATCCTCATTTTGATGATTGTTTTTATTGGGGAGAAATTAAAACTCTTCCTATAACTGAATTAAAAAAAATAGACACAAGTTTAACTAGAGCTGATATGGATGAAATTTCCAAATATAGCCAAAGTTGGTATGATTATAATAATACTGCTCAATATTACAACAATAGTTTATTTAGTAGAGACAGTGCTACTGTTTTGTTTTTTAATTATAAAACAACACAAACATTTACTTACAAGAAGAAAAAAAACGCATCAGGGGCTGAAAGGTTAATTGAAAAAGATGACACATTTGACCCTACTCAAGAAATGATGGAAGAAGGTGGTTTTGAAAAAGTTTCAAAAACCATTGACATATGGTATGAAGGTGTTATGGTTATGGGTACTAATATACTTCTTAAATGGGAGATGTCTGAAAACATGGCTAGACCACAGTCAGCGTCTCAGGAAGTATATCCGGAATATGTAGCTTGCGCTCCTAGAATGTATAAAGGAGTTTTAGAATCATTAGTAAGACGTATGATTACGTTTGCTGATTTAATTCAAATGACTCACTTAAAACTGCAACAAGTTATTTCCAGAGTAGTACCAGATGGTGTGTTTATTGATGCTGATGGAATAAATGAAGTAGACCTTGGAACAGGACAAGCTTACAACCCTGAGGATGCTCTTAGGATGTTTTTTCAGACAGGTTCTGTTATCGGTAGGAGTTATACTCAAGATGGAGATTATAATCAAGCAAAAGTGCCTATTCAGCAATTAAACAGTAATTCTGGTCAAGGTAAAATGCAAAGTTTAATAGGAGCTTATAATCATTATTTATCGATGATTAGAGATGTGACTGGTTTAAATGAAGCAAGAGATGGTTCAACACCAGATTCATATTCGTTAGTTGGTTTACAGAAACTAGCTGCATTAAGTAGCAATACTGCAACTAGACATATATTAGATGCAGGATTAAATGTTAGTCAAAGGCTATGTACGTCTTTATCTAGTAGGATTGCAGATATGTTAGAATATTCTGATTTTAGAGAAGAATTTGTAAATCAAATTGGTAAATTTAACGTTGGTATACTAGATGAAATAAGCAAATTGTATTTAAGTGATTTTGGTATATTTATCGAAATACAGCCTGATGAAGAAGAAAAGAAAATGTTAGAGCAAAACATTCAAATGGCACTTCAGCGTGACTCAATAAACTTAGAAGATGCGATTGATATTAGAGAAATACGAAACATTAAATTAGCTAATCAAGTTTTAAAACTTAAAAGAAAAGCTAAAGAAGATTTAGATCGTCAAAACAAAGCTGCTGCAGCTCAACAACAAGGGCAAATAAATATGCAGTCTCAACAGATGGCTGCACAAAATGCAATGCAAAAGTTACAGATGGAGACTCAATCTGCTATGCAAATAGAAGAAGCGAAAGCTCAATTCTCTGTTAAAAAGATGCAAGGTGAAGCAGCAATAAAAGCCGAGTTAATGAATTTAGAATTTCAACTTCAAATGAAATTAAAAGGAGTTGAGGTTGAAGGATTAAAATCTAGAGAGCTTCAAAGAGAAGATGCTAAATCTCAAAGAATATCTCAGGCTAACACCGAACAATCAAAATTAATAGAGCAAAGAAAAAATAATCTACCTCCAGTTACTTTTGAATCTAATGAAGATAGCTTAGATGGATTTGACCTTGCTGAGTTTGAGCCTAGGTAATGCATTAAAATTGAGTAGAAATTAATTATATAAATTTGTAAAAATAAAATTAAATGGAATTTAAAGTAAAAGAAGTAAGTCCTTTAGAAGAAAAATCAGTTCAAGAGGTAGAAAAAAATCTTTTAGATAAGCATGAGGAAAAATTAAATGATGAGCAACCAAAAGCTAATAAAGAACAAAAAGCTGATGATGAACCAAAATCTAATGAACCTGCAGAAATAAAAGATGAAGACGTTCTTTCATATATTAAAAACAGATATAATAAAGAAATATCATCTATTGATGAGTTATTTTCTCAAAGAGAAGTAAATAATGATTTACCAGAGGATGTTTCTAAATATTTAAATTTTAAAAAAGAAACTGGCCGTGGTTTTAATGATTTCGTAAAAGCAAATAAAAGTTACGATGATTTAAATGACGACCAAGTGTTAGCAGAATATTATTCTTTAACAGAAGAGGATTTAGATAATGAAGATATTCATTATTTAGTTGAATCAAAATTTTCATATGATGAAGATATAGATGATGACTCTGAAATTAAAAAGAAAAGTATAGCTAAAAAAAGAGAACTTTCTAAGGCAAAAAAGTATCTTAATGATTTTAAAGAAAAATATAGCGTTCCTCTTGAGTCAAGTGGGAAAGCTGTTTCAAATGAAATCCAAGAAGAACTTAATGCGTATAAAAAGTTTATTCAAGAATCTAAGACTGTTGAAGAAGCTAATAAAAAAAAGAATGAGTATTTTTCAAAGAAAACTAATGAGGTTTTTAATTCAGAATTCAAAGGTTTTGAGTTTAAAGTTGGAGACAAAAAAATTGGTTATTCTTATGGAGATGCACAGGAAATGAAAGCAAAACAAATGAATCTAGAAAGCTTCATAGGCAAATATGTAGGTGATGACGGATTAATTTCTGATGCTAATGGTTGGCATAAAGCACTAAGTGCGGCAATGGATCCTGAACGTTTTGCTCAATATTTTTATGAGCAAGGAAAGTCAGATGGTGTGGGTAATATTTCTAAAAAAAGTAAAAACATTAATATGAATGTTAGAAATACACCACAAGTAATTGGCGAGACAGGATTTAAAGCTAGGGCTGTTGGTGAAGACAAAGGAAAAGGTTTAAGAATAAAAAGTAAAAATAAATAATAATTAAAAAAAAGTAAAAAATGTCAGTACAAACGACACCAGGTTTTGACTTGCAACCAAGTTCGGAGCAGGTATTATTACAAACAAATTATATAACTAACTTTGATTTCTTAAATCAGTATCTACCAGATACATATGAGAAAGAATTTGAGCGTTATGGAAATAGATCAGTAGCATCATTTTTAAGAATGGTGGGTGCTGAAATGCCTTCTAACTCAGACCTTATCAAATGGGCAGAGCAAGGAAGATTACACACTAAGTATACAAATGTTACTTCAGCAGCAGCAGCAGCAGCAGATACTGCTACATTGACTATTGGAGATACTTTAGCACCTGGAACAGGTACTATAGCTATTCGTGTAGGTCAAACAATTATGTTATCTGACAGCACAGCGGCTTCTACAAATAGCAACAAAGCTATTGTAACAGCAGTTGATACAGCGGCAGGTACAATTGATGTAGCTTATTACGAAGCAGGAGGACAAACAATGGCGGCAGCAGTTGTATGTTCATTATTCATTTATGGTTCTGAATTTCAAAAAGGATCTATTGGAATGCAAGGGCAGTTAGAAGCTGATGATTCTATTTTTGAAAACTCTCCAATTATTATTAAAGACCGTTACGCAGTATCAGGTTCTGATATGGCTCAGATTGGATGGATTGAAGTAACTACAGAAAATGGTGCAACAGGTTTCTTATGGTATATGAAATCAGAGCATGAAACTAGACTTCGTTTTGAAGACTATTTAGAAACAGCAATGGTTGAAGCAGTACCTGCAGAAGCAGCATCTGGAGCAGCAGCAATTGTTGAAGGTGTAGCAAGTGGTGTAGGTAACAAGGGTTCAGAAGGTCTTTTCTATGTTGTAGAGCAAAGAGGAAATGTTTGGGCAGGTGCAAACCCTGATGCATTATCAGATTTTGACGCTATTATATCTAGATTAGATAAGCAAGGTTCTATTGAGGAAAATGTTATTTTCTTAAACAGAAACTTTGGTTTTGACATTGACGATATGTTAGCTGCTCAAAACTCTTATGGTGGTGGTGGTACTTCTTATGGTCTTTTTGACAATGATGAAGAGATGGCTCTTAATTTAGGATTCTCAGGATTCCGTAGAGGTTATGACTTTTACAAGACAGACTGGAAATACTTAAATGACCCAACTATGCGTGGTGATATTGTAGGTGGTTCTGTAAATGGAATATTAGTTCCTGCAGGTTCTACTACAGTTTATGACCAAGTACTTGGTAAAAACGCTAAGAGACCATTCTTACACGTTCGTTATAGAGCTTCAGAAACTGAAGACAGAAAGTATAAGACTTGGATTACAGGTTCAGCTGGTGGAGCTGCTACATCGGATTTAGATGCGATGGAAGTGAATTTCTTATCAGAAAGAGCTTTATGTACTTTAGGTGCTAATAACTTCTTTATTTTCAATAACTAGAAGTAAATTTAAAAGAAAGGGTAATAAACTGCCCTTTCTTTTTATTATAAATTAAATTAAAATTAAAATCAAATGCCAATAAAAGTAAAAGCTGCAACTGTAGCTACAAAAAAGAAATTAATTTTTGTAAATAAAACTTACAAACTAACAAAGGAACAAGCTCCTTTAAGTTATTCAATACCATCAAGAAACACTAAAAGAAAACCTCTATTGCATTTTGATGAGCAAACAGGTATAAATAAAGTGCTACGATATTCTCCTAATCAAAAAAGCATATTTGAAGACGAACAAGATAATAATGTAATATTAGAGCCTATTGTATTTGAGGATGGATTATTGTTTGTTCCAAAAGAAAACCAAATGTTACAAAAGTTTTTGTCTTTTCATCCAGGGCTTGGAAATATGTTTGTAGAAGTAGACAAAGAAAAAGACGCAAGTTCTGATGTAGATTATTTAGATTTAGCATTAGATTCTCAGATTGCTGCAAAAGATTTAGATATTGAAATGCTTGAAACTATTGCTAGAGTTGTAATAGGATTAAAAATTGATAATTTAACTTCATCTGAATTAAAAAGAGATGTTAGGTTATTTGCAAAAAGATATCCAAATGAATTTATGGAGGCTTTAAATGACCCATTATTAAGACTTCAAAATAAGTGTGCAAAGTTTTTTAGTGAAGGAATTTTAATACTTAAAAACAAAAAGGATGTTTATTACAACATCAAAGGAAATAAAAATAAATTACTAACTGTTCCTTATGGGGAAGATCCTTTATTTATATTGGCATCATTCCTTCAAAGTGACGAAGGGTTAGAGGTTTTAAGAATACTTGAAACTAAAATAGATTAATTATTTAAAATTTATCTTAATTTTTATTTATTTATTGTACATTTGTATGATTAATGACTTAAATTAGGGGGTAAGTTGTTTTCATGTTAGAGGCTTCAAATTTTGAAGCCTCTTTTTTTTTGTATATTTGTGAAAAGGTTTTAAATGGCATCTATTATAAATACAGTAAGAGCAACTGTTCTTTCTATTGCAAACAAAAATAATTACGGATATATAACTCCTAGTGATTTTAATCTTTACGCAAAACAAGCTCAATTAGATATATTTGAAGATTATTTTTATCAATATAATTCTTGGATTGTAAAACAAAACGCAAGAGTTTCAGGAAGCGAGTATGCTGATGTTATAAAAAGTCTTGTAGAGGTTATTGATAGTTTTTCAGTTACATCGCCTATTGTTTTTAACTCTGGTTTATATCCTTTACCTGACGATTATTATTTAGTAAATAAAATATTTCAAGGAAATACAGAGGTAGAAAGAGTTAGTCAAAGTAAAATACTTTTATTAAACAGTTCTCATTTAACAGCACCATCTACAATGTTTCCTGCATACACTGCGGAAGCTGATAAAATTACTATATATCCTGTTTTAACAGGAACTGTAAACTGTCAATACATTAGATACCCTAAAGACCCTAAATGGACGTATATAAATTTAACACAAGGAGAGCCTTTATTTGATGAGTCCCCTGCTGATTATCAAGACTTTGAGTTACCATTATCTGACCAAGTTAATTTAATTAACAAAATTCTTCAGTATGCAGGAATGTCAATAAGAGAAATACCTTTGGTGCAATTTGCTCAAGGAGAAGAACAAGTAGAAAATACACAACAAGGATAAAACATGGCATATTTAACACAATATCAGTATTACGAAAATGAAGGAAATAATCCTGAAAATGATAATTGGGGTTCGTATCAATATGTATCATTAAAAGAAATTGTAACTAATTTCATGTTGATGTACGTTGGCAATGATAAGTTAATAAACAACGTAGAGAGGTATAACATTTTATTTCATGCTAAAAGAGCAATACAAGAATTAAATTACGATTCTTTAAAAGAAATTAAAATATTAGAAATGTCTGTTAATGATGAGTTAAGATTTATTTTACCAGATGATTATGTTAATTGGGTTAGAATTTCAATGTATAAAAATGGAGTTTTATTTCCTTTAACAGAAAATATTCAAACTAATTGGAGTAGTGCTTATTTACAAGATAATAATAATAAAATATTATTTGATGAAGAGGGTAGTGTTTTAAAACCTGAGTTTTCAACGGTAGATATTGATAGAATAAAAGGAAGTAGAAAGACTATATATTTAAATGAGCAAAGTTCATATGATGGGCAAGAGGGGTATTTCTACAATGGAATATGGTATTTTGAATATCCAATAGGTGGTAGATATGGTTTAAATACTGAGACAGCAAATGCTAATCCTACGTTTAAGATAAATAAAAAATCAGGAGTAATTAATTTTAGTTCTGATATGTCAGGAGAGTTAGTTGTTTTGGAGTATGTTTCTGACGGAATGGAAGGTGGTGTAAATGCAGATATTAGTGTAAATAAGTTATTTGAAGAATTTGTTTATGCATACATAAAGTTTTCTGTGTTATCTAGTAAGTATGGTGTCCAAGAGTATATTATAAACAGGTCTAGAAAAGAGAAATCAGCCCTTCTAAGGAACGCAAAGATAAGATTAAGCAACATACATCCAGGGAGGTTATTAATGAATCTAAGAGGACAAAACAAGTGGATAAAATAATATGGCTAAGATTCAAAAAAACTTTATAAAAGGTAGGATGAATAAATCCGTTGATGAACGATTAGTTCCTCAAGGAGAATATATTGACGCTTTAAATGTAAGGCTAGGGTCTACGGAAGGAACTGAAATAGGTGCTGTAGAAAACTCAAAAGGAAATGAGTTATTAGTTGAGTTAAAGTTTAATGACCAACCGTTAAGTGTAAATGCTAAATGTATAGGAGCTTATGAGGATGGTGCTACCGAAACTATTTATTGGTTTATAAATGATTCTACAAATTTATATTCTTCTGTAACAGGGAAGGTGGACATGATTGTGTCTTATAATACCAGAACGTTTATATTGTTTTACCATGTTATATCTACATCTGTATTAAATTTCAACAAAGAGTTATTAATTAATGGAATAAATCTTATTGATGATTTATTGTTTTTTACAGATAACTTAAATCCTCCAAGAAAAATAAACATAAATAAAACATATTTAGAACCTGTTGTTGGCGTTGACCAAGTTACAGAGCAAGATATTGGAGTTATAGTAGCTCCACCTTTAAAAGCCCCTGTTATCGACCAATTTCAAATTGGTGGAGAGGAAAACTATATGGAGGATTTGTTTTTAAGTTTTGCATACAGATGGCAATACGAAGATGGTGAATATTCTGCATTTTCACCTTTCTCTCCTGTAGCATTTACTCCTGGGCCTTTTAATTTAAATTACGATACCTACGATAACGATGGTATGAAAAACATTTTTAATAGCGTAAATGTTTCATTTGAAACAGGAGGCAGAAATGTAAAAGATGTTGATGTTTTATTTAAATTTTCAACAAGCCAAACTGCTAATGTAATTGAACGATACAATAAAGTTGACCAAGGATGGTTAGATAATGAAACTCAAAATATTGTCTTTACAAATAAAAAAATATATACAACTCTTCCAGAAGAACAATTGTTAAGGCTTTATGATAATGTTCCTAAGATTGCTCAGGCTCAGACGATTATGGGTAACAGATTAATGTATGGAAATTATGTTGATGGATATGATGTTGTAAGTGAAAGTGGTCAACCAATATATTTAGATTATGACTTATCTTTAATTACAGAAAATTTAAATAATGACGAAATAGAAGGTACTAAGAGTGATTTTAATTATACTATAGATGGTATTGAGTTAGTTCCAAATTCTGAAATAAGTATTAATTTTGGAGGATTAGATTTAATTGCAGGATCTCAAATAGGTATTGATTTTAATTATTCAAACAGTCAGTTTGGTGGAGATGCATCATATGTTACAGGAGGAACTCAACCTTTAAATAAATTTAATTATGCATTTCTATTTAATATTCAGCAAAACTATAATAGTGTTCATGATTTAGTAACTAGTCCTGAATTTGTATCTGCAGTTTCAGAATTTCAAGTTGATTGTAATACAGGAACATCTGTAACAGATATCTTTAATTGTGGTATAGTTGCTAGAAATGAATGGCAATATGATGGTTTTGGTATATCAAGTACCGACCAAGGATTTTCAATAGAAAGCACATTAGGTAGTGACATAGTTAGTATAGTAGTTCCGGGATTAAAATTTCAAAAATACGACCAAACTCAAAACCCTCCGACTCCATTAGGAGTATTTGCTTATGAGTATTTACAAGCAATTGAAGTGACTGGTTTATACTCTTTAGATTCTTCAAAAGAAAGTCTTCATAGTAATAGAGATTATGAGATTGCAATTGTTTATATGGACGATTACGGAAGAAGCACAACTGCATTAGTAGATACAAATAACACAGTATATGTTCCTTGCGAAAACTCAATAACAAAAAACAATATTAGAATTCAGTTAAATAACTATCCTCCTTTTTGGGCAAAAAAATATAAGTTTGTAATTAAAGAATCAAAAACAGGCTATAGGACTATTTATTCAAACATATTCTTTCGAGAAGAAGAAACTGGATTTGTATGGTATAAGTTAGATGGAGACAATAGGGATAAAGTAAAAGACAATTCAAATTTATTTGTAAAGTCTGATAGTAATGGCCCTGTTCTTACATGCACTAAGACAAAGGTGTTAGATTTTAAAAGTCAAATAGAAGATTTTTTATGTAAAAAAGATGCAGATGGTAATGTTACATCAGGAACTTGTGGTCAGCCTACAGGAACTTATATGCAATTAAAACCTTCTAATTTTGCAGCAAACGCACCTGCAAATGCATTTATAGATAGGACTAGTGTAGGTGGGTTACCTAGTACAGGTTCTGGTTATAGTTATGCAAGAGTTTCATGTGCTTTTGAAGATGAGTCAACTCCAGGAGTTTATACTCCTTTTGACATTCCTGCAGGAAGTATAATAGAGTTTAGGCTTAACACTAACAGAAACAAGAGAGGTAGTTTGTGTGGGAGTAGAACTTATGATTTTAATCAAACTTTTACTGCTGGTAGGAATTATACTAATTTACATGATTTTGTTCAATCGCAAAATATTGATCTTACAAATGGGGTGTCAGGAGGTACTGATAATATTATAAATGTTGTAAATCAAATAGACACAATACAGCCTTATTTTACTGATTATATAAATCCAGGGACAACAACTATTAGTTTTCAGGAGGAAACTAATGGAAATCTTTGGTTAGTAATACAGACAGGTACAGGTAAGTGTGGGGGAATTGACGGAAGAGGTTCATATGAAACAGTTCAGATAGTAGTAAATAGAGCTACTACATTAAATGTTTTTGAAACAGAACCAATACAAGCAAATGATGAATTGTATTATGAAAATAACCAAGTATTTGACATTGTTGGTGGATTTCATTTATCAGGAAACTCTACTGTAGACCAAAATCAGACTGCAACCGTTCCGGCTATTATTGATTTAACTTTTTACAATTGCTATACGTTTGGAAATGGAGCTGAATCAGACAGGGTTTTTGATGCTTTAACTACTCCTGTATTATCATTAGGTGATAAGGTCACTTCTGTTTCTGAAGAAGATTATAAGGAAATTCATAGATTTGCTGACATTACCTATAGTGGTGTTTTTAATCAAGAGAGTAATTTAAATAAACTCAATCAATTTAATTTAGCTTTAGCTAATTTTAAAACTCTTGAAAACTCATATGGGCCACTAAGAAAAATGCATGCAAGACAAACAGATATTCTTACACTTCAAGAAGATAGAATATCTTACGTTTTAACTGGAAAAAATTTACTTTCAGACGCAGCAGCAGGTGGAGCTATAACTTCTGTTCCTGAAGTTTTAGGAACTCAACTAGCTAGGTTAGAAGAATATGGAATAAGTAATAACCCTGAAAGCTTTGCGTCATATGGATTTGATGTTTACTTTACAGATTCAAAAAGAAGCTCTGTAATAAACTTAAAAGGTGGTTCTAAAGGTGGAGTGTCAGATAAGCTTTCTGTTATATCTCAAGTAGGTATGAGAAGTTGGTTTAGAGATTTATTTATAGATTCTTTCCCTACTCAAAAGCTTGGAGGATTTGATCCATATATGAATGAATATGTTTTAAGTTCTAATGCAGATTTAAGTAATGTTCCTCCTGTTGAAAGAGATTGTGGATATACTTTAATTCAGCAATCTAGTACTGATGTGATTTCTTTTAATTTAAACTTAACTAATATAATAGGAACTGTAGATATAGATTATAGCGCACCATTAGGAACAGTAAGAGTTCAGGTAAAATATAATGGAATATTTGTTATAGATACTATTGTGCAGTTTATTGGAACATTGAGCTTTAGTAAAATAGTAAACAATCCTACTTTTGCAAATGTAATAATTACTCCTCAAGTTGCTTCAACATATCAATTAGATTTTAAATGTCCTGTGGCAAATACATTGAGAGTAAAACAATTTGTAGTAAACACTCCAGGAGAAGTAAATCAAACGGTAAAGGTAAGATACAATTGGACTTTAGTAAACCATATTAGTCCATGGAACTCAAACCTTGTAGTGTTGCAACAAGATGGTGTTTCATTGTCTCAACAGCAAGAGGGACTTGAATCTTTTGGAACAATTCCTGCTGATGGCTCTGTTGTTAAGTTGGAGGTTAAAAATCAACAAGGTAGTTTTGCTTTTGACCCATTATCTGACAAGCTTCAATACTTGGTGTCTAATCAAAAATATGATGAAGTTGATATAAATGTTTTAATTCCTTTGTTAAATGATGCTACTCCAATACAAGGAAATACAAATTCGTATTTTGCTGAGTTCACATATAATAATCCAAGTAATTTAGAATATCTATATTTGGTATGGAATTTAAGAGAATCTAATGCACAAACATTTTGTTATGATGCAACTAGTGCTAATGATGCTTGTTGTAATTGTCCAGAACCTTAAAATATAATAAATGGCTTCATATGTAAATAGATATACAGATAATTCAGACTTTTTATTGGCTTCGGCTGTATATGATAATCCTGAATTGACTACTCCTTCAGCTGATGGTTTTTATCAGAAAAACGGAATTTATAGGCAACAACAAGGAGGGGTATTAATAAACGGTTCTTCAACTTGCCCATCGTGTGCAGGTAACTTTGAGGTATTAAAAGTTAATTCTATTTCTGCAAATGAATTATGTTGCGTGAGTAGTAGTAGTTTTACTGCTCATTTTAATACTGGGGATTCTTTTTCAAATCCATCGACTACATTAATGTATACAGATGCGGCTTTGTCAAGTCTTTCTCCTGATGGTTGGTATAAAACAAAAATATCTAATCAATATAGACAACAGTCTTCAGGTACTTTAGGTGTCTTAACATCGTGTCCAACTTGTTCTTCAGGTACTTTTTATATATCTACAAAAAGAACTGTTTGTAGTGATTTTTGCACAGGAAATTATGCAATTACATCATCAAAAAACATGAATAGTGGAAACGGTTATAGTAGTATAACTATAAATGACGTTGTTCAAGGTACTTTACTAAGCAATGGATGGTATGCCTATGCTGAAAATTATAACACGCAAACTCCTTCAGGAACATTTAAATTAATGAATCTATTAAACAATGTAGTTACTAGTATAGCTCAATGCTCTGCAGGTAGTTGCGTAATTCAATAAATATGCCTCAACAAGATTATACGTTAACATATAGTGAATCTGTAAATGGATGGCCATCATTTTACAGCTATGTACCTGATTTTATTCTAGGAATGAATCAATATTTATATACTTTTAAAAAAGGAAACTTATATAGACATAATACTAACGATAGAAGAAATAGTTATTATGGTGTTGACTATAATTCTACTATAACAGGTGTTTTTAACCAAGAGCCAACAAGTACTAAGGTTTTTAAAACCATTGAGCTTGAAAGCGATGATGCTTGGGATTGTGAGTTGATTTCTGATTTAGGAACAGGATCTATGCCCGCTTCTTATTTTGTATTAAAAGAGGGTGCTTACTTTGCATTTATAAGAAGAGTCGCAGGCTCTGAAGACTTAGCGTTAAGGTCAGCACAAGGTATAGGTACTTTTGCATCCACTACAGGTTCAGGGCCAGCAGCAATTACATTGACTTTTAGTTTTGTGATTGGTTCTATACTTAGTATTGGAGATACTGCTTACTATAACAACGCAGGAGTTATTGTAGAAATAGGAGAGATAACATCTGTTAGTACTGATAATAAAACCATTACAATATTGAATCCTGTAATTACCGGAGCAGTTCCTTCTAGTTTTATTTTGTTTGTAAAAAACAGCGTTGCAGAGTCTTATGGTACTCTAGGTTATTTCCTTCAGTTCAAATTAACAAATTCAAACACTCAATCCGTAGAGCTTTTTACAGTTGACTCGGACGTATTTAAAAGTAATCCTTAGTTTTTTGTATCTTTGTTTCAATGAAATTTGAAGTAAGAAAATTAAATTCAACAGATTACGATTCTATATTAACAAAATGGTGGAAAAATTGGAGATGGACATCACCTCCAAAAGATTTTTTACCAGAGAATGGTGAAGGTGGTTTTATTGTTTATGAAGAAGATATTCCTGTTTGCGCAGGATACATATACATAACAAATTCAAAGGTCGGTTGGTGTGATTGGATTATATCTAATTTTGAATATAAGGATAAGATAAAAAGAGAGCAAGCATTAATATACTTAATTAGTGTTTTAACTAACACATTAAAATTATCAGGATGCAAATATTCATATGCTCTTTTAAAATCAAAATCACTAACTCAACATTATGAGAAGAATGGTTATATTGAATCTGGTACATACAATACAGAAATGATTAAAATATTATAATATGGCAGCATTTACAACGATAGCAGCAGCAACAGTTTCAATAGGTGGATCGATAGCAGAAGGGGCTATAGCAGGAGACGCAGCAAAAGTTGCAGCAAGAGAATCAGGCAGGTTAAGATTGGAGCAAGAAAGATTAGAAAAAGAATCAGTCGCTAGGTTAGAGGAAAACTTTTACAGTGCTGTTAGGGCTACTACAGATGTTTATGACAGACAGCTTAGAGGTGGAAATGCATTTGCTGCTCAATTATTAGAATCTGTTCAAGAAGGTGACCAAAGAGGTGTTGCTGCAGGAGCAGGTAAAATAAAACAAGCTCAAGATGCTACATTAGGAGCTACGGCTGATAAGTTTGCAGAACAAAAGTTAAAAATAGATTTTGCTGAGGCACAGGCAGGTGAATTGTCCGCTTCAGAAATAGCAGCCTTACAAGATGATAGAGCGGCATCAGCAGGGCAAAAAGCAGATGCTTTAACTGCACAGGCAGACAAATTAAAAGGAAAAGCAACAGGAGCATTTATTGACGCAGGAGTAAGTGCTTTACAAGCAGGAGTTTCTGCAGCAGAAGGAATGGAAGGAAAAGCTACAAATAAAGCAATAGAAACGTTAGGAGAAGATAAAGTCTCAAAAATGACCTTTAAAGAAATTAGAAATTACAATAAACTTGTTAAGGAATTTGGGCCAAATATTGATTTTAACCAATCTTTTAAAACTGAGGAAATTACAAATCCTTTTATTGATTTTAATTTAGATACATTTATGAATTCAGTTGGAGGATCAAAAACAAGATTGACGTAATGGGAAATAAATTAGATGCTACTAGAATTTCATTAGAAAAAGGTTTCACAGGTGTAAGCGACCCTACATCTACGTTGTCAGCTATAACTAAAGGCGTAAACGACATTAAAACTTGGCAGCAAGAAAGAGAAGCGGCTGCTAATAAATTAAAGACTGATACAGCAAATTCTGTTAGAGAGTCTACTATAGAAGCTAATAAGAAATTAACAGGAAACAAAAGTGTAGATACAGTTATTTTAAAAGCGTTAGAAAGCACTAAAAATAAGTTATACACTAATGAAAAGTTAGTTCAGAAAAACGCTAAGAGTCCTACTGATAATCTTATCTTTAGACAAAACGCCAAGCAAAGTTATGAGATACTTTCTCAAAATTTAAATGATTACGATAAAAACTTTCAAGAGTCTTTAAAAAGAGCTAAAGGTTATGTTGGTGAAGATGGAAATAAAATAGGAGGAGGAGCTTTTGAAGCTGGTATACAAAGAGTTCAAACAACTTTAGGTAATCCTAATTTATATGAAATTGTTAGCAATGATGATGGAACTATGGATATTTCTTTTTACAAAACAAAAATAAACACTACTTTAAACACTAGGGAGTTGGTTTTAGATAAAGAAGGAAATCCAATTGTAGACCCTACTATGTCTGGTATGGCTGCTACTACTTTCATGAAAGGTAAAAATCAACAATCTGATAGACTATATTTAAGTGATGAAATAACTAAGGCTTTAGCAAAAGGTAGTGCCTTAGATACTGCTTATGAATCAATAATAACTCAAGAGGGGTACACAGGTGTTGTTTTGGACGATATGAGGAATAGTCCCGGGATAAAAAAGTTATTATATGACTATGCTAAAAATGCCACTGCGACATCTGAAAGAAGATTAAGTATTTTAGCTGATAATATGCCTGTTGGTAAAGAACAGAAAGTTTTAATGCCTAATGATGTAGAAAACTTTAAGGGAGATATTAAGGAAACAGTTAGTTATGAATATTTTGATATAGATACAGGTCTTGTAGAACCAGGGATTTATAATAAATATGTTATAGCTAAGTTAGATCCTATGAGTGGTTTATTTATAAATGAAGAAAGCGATGATGCTAAGTTAGCTTCAGAAAGAATTGCAGTAAGTTCGTTATACTCAGGGTTAAAAAGAAAGATAACAGGAAGAGACAAGACTACTACATTTAGGCCTACTACCCCAAATGGAGGTGAAAAAGAAGATGAAGCTTATGGTGAATTGATTAAAAAATCAGTATTAGGTGACTCAAAATCTTATGAAGCTCTTTTACGCAAGTCGGGTTTAAGAAGCAATGTTCTAGATGACGGAAGGATTCAATTTGTTGACCAAGACAACAACAAAATAGGAGAACCTTTAAAATTTAGTGAAACTACTGAGGACGGTGAAACAACGTTCTTAAATGCTCGTGATACAGCCATACAATTAGCGTCAATTTTTGGAGTAAGCCCAGAAGTTTTTGATAATAAGATTAAATTTGATGAGGGTCAAAAAGTATTGGATAAAGGGCTTATTCAATTCGGTGAAGCTCCAGAGGTTAGATTAGACCTCACTACAAATATTGGAACAACTAAAGATAAACTTTCAATACAAGAATCTTTATTAGAGGCATCACAAGCAGCTAACTACGCAACCTCTATGTATGGTATTGATGGATCTGTTTTAGCTGATGGGATACAATCAACTCTAGGCCAAGCATTACAAAAAACTAATCAAAACTTAAATAGTAGTCCTAAGGTTACATATGATAAAAAGAATGAGACAATGACCGTAACAGCTGTAAATTCAAAAGGGAAAACAATTACAGTATCTAAAATAATAGATGATGATTACGGAGGGGATGATGCAGTAGCTAAAAAAGCTGATGCTTTTGTAATGGAGTTTTTAAGTAACATTAATTCATCTGAAGATTATACGTCAGGAGGCGGAGTAGATTACACAAATAAATAAAACTAAATGGATCAAGAGGTATTACAAGATTTATACGATAGAGCTAAATCAAAGGGGTATAGCAAATCTATAGAGGAATTTCAGCAACTGATATCTTCGGATAATGAGGTTTTAAATGATAACTTTGAGTATGTCAAATCAAAAGGATATGCAAAAGATATATCTGATTTTTCTGTATTAGTAGGATTCGGTGAAAAAAAAAATCAAGTCGTTACTCCTTCAGATGTAGTAGAGGATGTTATGGAATCCACTACAGAAACGGAAATAACTCCTGGCTCCTTGGATTCTTCAGGTCAGCCTCCAATTGAAATACCTATTGTTGAGGAAGAGGAAGAAATTGTGTTTGATGAAACAACTCCTGAAAATAAAGAGCTTTTAATAAAAAATCAATCTAATATTGATTTATTAAATTCAGTAGGATATATTGAAGCTAATGAGGGTATTGAGTCTGTAATTAGTTCTGAAGGACTTACTAATTTTGATAAAGAACGATTAGAAAGCAAAGAAAAATCCTATAGGCTTAAAAATAATAAAACAGGTGAATTTGAGTATAAAAAAGAATCTGAAATAAATCCTGATGTTTTAAAGGCTATAAAAATATACAAAACTTCAAAAGATAATTCTTACACACCAAACTATTTAGATGTTCAGGTAGATATTAAAGACTTTGAAAGAGATGATGTGCCTGATGCAAGTAAACTAGATTTATTAGGAATTAATCAAGAAGATTATTTAAAGTGGGATAAAGTAAACACAAGACAAGAAGGTTCTGTGTTTAAGTTTATGAAAAACATTTTACTTGATGATGAATATAGTGATTTTGAAAAAGAACAAAGACAGTATGAAAAACTTCAATCATACCAAGCAACTCAATTAAATGGTATAACTAATGACTTGGAAAAAAATCAAGCATTACAAAAACTAACTTCGGATTCTAAGCAGATTAAAGTATTAAAGAAAGAAGAGAAAGAGCTTCAGAAAAAATTCTATGACAAGGTTGGGGTAATGAGCAAATCAATAGATTTGTTTCCTAAGTTTAAAGATGCTACTGTAGATACAGAATTAGAAAAAAGAAAAAGACTTTATTATGCTGTAAAAGAAGGAGGTTCAAGTGAGGCTAGTCAAGGAACTATAGAGTTATTAAGAACAGGAGGAACAGCTATTGTTGATTTTACAACGAACGTTCTTGGTGGTGTGCCAGGGTTTTTAGACCAAAGATTGACAACTTTAGGATATGACAAGAAAGGGTTTCTTGCAGGATTGAGTGATATGTTTACTGACTCATCTGAACACGTTGACTTAGCTTACGGTGGAGTTAAACGTTCAGGTTTTATGTCTGGTAAACCTGTTACATATAGAGGTCAACAATACTTTGTCGATAAAAACGGAAAGGTCTATGATGAAGAGACAAATATATTAATGGATGGGATTGTACCTTTATCAGACATAAAAGAAATACAAAAACGATCTAAAGATGTCCCTGACGCAGAAACCATGTGGACTGGGGGTTCTGTTGTTTCAGGAGGTGTAAGCACGTTAGTTAACTTGTTTGGATTAATAAGAACAGGTGGCAAAGTAAACAATGCATTAGGATTAAAAAAATACATGAAGACTGGCACAGCAGGTAAAGTAGCAATGGGCCTTACTTCCTTTACAAGTGGAGTTGTTGACAATGTTGATGATATTAGGTCTCAGTTAATTGCCACAGGAATGAGTGAGAAGGAAGCTATGAATATAGCTGTTAATGCAGGTCAAGCAATATCTACTTTAGATGGTGTATTTTCTGGATTAGCAGGTAGCAACGAAAAACTTTTAACAGGATTAACAGGAATTAAAAATCAAATAAAAAACCTAGCAATTAGCAAAGGAAAAAACTTTACTGCTAAAGAGTTTAAAACAAAAAGCTTTGAGCTGATAAAAGAAAATGCAAAAGAATTGTTTGTAGAAGAACTTCCTGTATTATTTTCTGAAAAAGGAATAAACTATCTAGTAAACAGAAGTATAGGTCAAAATGTATTAGACTCTAAAATAACAAAAGAAAACATAATAGAGACTGCTGTAATGACTATTGGAGCAACTACTACTTTGGGTGGTAGAAAGTTATTATCAGGAAATAGAAGATCAGATTTAGTTAGAACTATAGCAGAAGATATAGGTGACTTACAAGGAACTTTAGATGTTTTAGTTAAAGAAGGTTCACTGACTAATAAAGAGTCTTCTAATGCGTATACTGAGATATACAGCATGCAAACAGCAGAAAACCTAACAAAAGGCACTATACTTGTTTCTGAAAACATGGAGACTGCTTCAGACTTGCTAATTCAAAGACAAAACTTAATTAATAGTAAGGAAGGATTAGAAGGCCCTGGTAAACAAAATATAGATAATAAAATAGCTGATGTAGACGCACAGTTAGATGCCCTTTACGCAAGAGATAAGGAACAAGCTAAAGCTATTGTTGATGGAGAGCAAGATGGTGAGGTTAAAATAGAGGTTACTAAAGAAGAGGCATTAGAATCTTTAAAGTCTGAAAACGAAGTTAGAAAAAAAGCAGGTTTACCTGTGGTATTAGAGTCTGATGAAAATATATTAAAACAACAAGAACAATTACTAAAAGAAAAACAAGATGCCATTTCAAAGTCAAGCACAGAGAAGCAAGTGCTACCAGATGCTTCAACAAGCAAAGAAGAGGGGGGAGACTCCAAAGTGGGACTGCAGCAAGTGGGAGAAGGAGACACTCAGCAAGTCACTACCGACACGAAAGTCGAAAAAGGTGACACGAAAACCGACCAAGCTAGCGACACGACTACGGAGACAGATACTGAACAGTTAGACTTATCAAGGACTCTTAAAGAACCTCAGAAACTACCTAAAACACCAAAACAAACAAAAAATGAAAATGGTGTTATTACAAGTGGTAAAGTTCATTTATACCACTCAACTAATGGTATAGAAAACTTAAATAATATTTTAGAGAACGGAATAGACTTTGAAAAACAAAAAGCAGTTGGTGGATTGTTTTTTTCTAAATTAGGTAGCCCATATAGACAAGGAGATTCTTTTGTTGTAATAGAAACAGATGTAGAAAACATACCTTTTAATCAAAGAACAGAAGGTCAAGAGGTAGCTTTAGGGCAGCTTTCTGATTATAAGATAGTACATAGTTCAAAGATGAGTCCTAAAGAGTTAGAAACACTGTCAGCACTTGAAATGATTTTAAATAGAAAAACAAATGGTGGTATTGATGGATACAATAAATCTTTAGAGAATTATAAAAAAAGAAACAAGAATAGTGAGCTAATTAAGTATCTTGAATCTCAACCTACCTCAACAGAGGAAGGTATGAGTGTGAACAAGGAAAGAGTAGACTCTATAGTAGATGGTATTATTAAAAAGACTAAAAACAGAAGCGTAAAAGGAGAGCAGACTGACCCTAAAAAAATTCTTAATAATGCACTAGCTTATCTTCAAGGTTCAAAGCTTTATCAGGAATCTACGGATATTGAAAGAGAAAATGCTGTTCGTGAAATTAATGAGAAGCTAGGTATTAAAATTAAAAAACCTCCTACTCCTGCTGCTGCAATTAAAAAAGCAGGTAAAGTATTGGGTCTAAAAATACCGCCACCAGCAGGTTCAGAAAAATTTACATCAACCGTTAAAAAAGAAATAAAAGTTTTTTGGAAGAATTGGAACAAAGCTTTTAGAGAATCTAAGTACGACCAAGACACTAAGAGAAAAGCTTTAAATGAG
>Ga0209307_1000302_pt1 | contig 36376 bp, 50 predicted proteins | sample COGITO_mtgs_1105_FD_185519 | JGI IMG/M metagenome (GOLD analysis project Ga0209307, IMG submission 185519) | Pelagic marine microbial communities from North Sea - COGITO_mtgs_110530 (SPAdes) (version 2) | ecosystem: Environmental > Aquatic > Marine > Epipelagic ... | reverse complement strand
CAGGAAAAGATACAAGAAAAGACTAACGATCAAATCTCTGCGTTAGTGCAAGCGTTATTGGCTAAACAGTGAGAATGGTCTTTGCTTTGATCTTCTTTATCAATGGTGAGGTTGATGAGAGCAAGACTAGATACTACGTTAACAAACACGCCTGTGTCTATATGTGTCAGGAGTTAGCTAGACCACAACGAAAGTATGAAACTGTTGACTGTATCTGTAAGGTGACTTGGGTGGACAATTCGACAAGAGTTATAAAGTGAAGACCCTTGTATTTGTTCTGATGATTCAGACGATCAACAATAATTATGTTGAATCGGCTGAAGAATATGCTTTTTTTCGTGATCTAAACAGATGCATCTATTTCAGTGAGTTGATAGCAAAGCAAATAAGATTTAACGAATACCTACCTGTTACTGCTTACTGTGTTACGAAATGGGTAGACCCAGAAGAGACGGTAATTTTTGAATGAGTAACTTTGACTACAAAGATAAAGAAGAATGGAAGGCTTTAATCTTCACTATTGTGTTTTTTAGTGTTGGTTTTAGTTCATTGCTATGGATAAATTAAAGGAATAATGATAATGATTGAGGAAACAAAAGAAGTAATTGATGTAGCCGCGGCATCCACTGCAATATTAACTATAGGCGCATGGTTACCACCTATTGCTTCTTTGTTTACTATTGTTTGGTTAGGTTTACGTATATATGAAAGTGACACTGTTAAACAACTATTAGGTAAGAAATAATTATGACTACTCTATTAACTAAAGTAAGTTCTACAGCGGACGCAGTGCCTACCGCAGGAAATCTTACACAAACTTCAAGTGGCGCTGAGTTAGCAGTTAATACTGCTGATAAAAAACTATACTCAAAAAACAGTTCTAATGCTGTAGTTGAGATTGCAGGAGCATTACACGCTTATCCTGTGGGTGCTATATTTATAAGTGTTTCTCACGCTACTGAATCCGCAGTACAAACTGCATTAGGTGGAGGTACTTGGTCTGTCTTTGGAGCAGGTAGAGCGCTTGTAAGTTTAGATTCTACTGACACTGACTTTGATGCGCCGGAAGAAGAAAGAGGTTCTAAGACTGTTACATTGTCCGAAGCTAATTTACCTTCTCATAACCATAAAATTGCCGCAGAACATGGAGGCGGTACAACATCTACTGTTCTTTCTACTGGCTCTCAAACTTTAGCAACTAGACAAACAAACGCAGATACAGATAATCATGATTATAGATTAGGAAGCACAACTGTAGCGCCTACTTTAGGTAAAACAAGTGATGTAGGTAGCGGTACTGCTGTAAACAATATACAGCCGTCCATTGTTGTATACATGTGGAAAAGGACTGCATAATGTCCATCATTACTTCATTAATTGGCCCTGTCTCAGGTTTACTGGATAAATTTATAGAGGACAAAGATAAAAAGAATGCGCTTGTGCATGAAATTACAACAATGGCAGAAAAACACGCACAAGAGCTTGCTAAAGGGCAAATTGAAATTAACAAGATTAGCGCAGGACATAAGTCGCTTTTTGTCTCTGGTTGGAGACCTGCTGTTGGGTGGACTTGTTGCCTTGGCATGGCAAGTAACTTTCTTCTTATCCCGTTGGCAAACTTTGCGCTTGCTTTATCCAAGTCTACAATCGTTGTTCCTTTAATTGATTTGTCAACAATGATGCCTGTACTTCTTGGTATGTTAGGACTAGGCGCAATGAGAACAGTAGAAAAAACAAAGGGCGTTCAAAGGAACAACTAATGAAATTCACAAAGCAAGGATACATACTCTTATGACTTATTTACAACTTGTACAAAGTGTACTAAGGCGACTAAGGGAAGACGATACAATTACGTCTGTATCGGATAACAGCTATTCTAAGTTAATAGGAGAGTTTGTAAACGATGCTAAAAGGATTGTAGAGGACTCTTGGGATTGGTCTTCACTACGTACAACATTTACTATTAACACAGTAGCTAATACATTTAGTTATCAGCTAACTGATTCGGATGTCAGCCTTAAAACATTGGATGTTATTAACGATACATCCAACTACTTTATGAGACCTGTGTCATCCCACTGGATGAATAATGCTTACTTAAACAGTGGTGTGCCTAATAGCTCACCTGTGTACTACTCTTGGAATGGTTTTAGTGAGACAGGGGAAGCTTTAATTGACCTATATCCTATACCTGACAAAGAGTATGTCATACGTGTTAATGCTGTGGATAAGAAAGCACCTATGGTTGCTGACAGTACTACCTTGTATGTTCCTTCCAATCCTGTAATACATTATGCAGTAGCATTGGCTTCTAGGGAGCGAGGGGAAACTGGTGGTACATCCTCAGCGGAACTGTTTGCTATTGCAGATCAAACATTGGGTGACATGATTGCTCTTGATGTTGCAAGACAGGAAGAAGAAACTATTTGGAGACCAGTATAGTGGCTCAACAATTACAGAACGTAACAATTAATGCACCTGCGTTTGGCGGTATTAATACGCAGGACTCTCCTGTGGGTCTTGATCCTAGTTATGCGTCTGTTGCAACTAATTGTGTTATTGACAAGTTAGGGCGCGTAGGGGCTAGGAAAGGCTCAGTGTTGTTGTCTACAGCTACAAATACCGCAGGAGCTTCAGCAGTAAGCACAAGCACTGTAAAAGTAGAAACAATATTTGAGTCCTTAGATAAAAGTGGTGATAAAGTTGTTTTCTCTGCGGGTAACAATAAGATATTTAGTGGTACATCAACTTTAACTGACATAACTCCTTCAGGTTATACTATAAGTGCTAATAACTGGAAGGTTGTCAACTTTAACGATCATGTTTATTTTTATCAAAGAGGGCATGAACCTTTAGTTTATACTGATGAGAGCGGCTCTGGTGTTTTAGAAGCTATGTCTAGTCATAGTCATTCTACAGGAACATCTCCTTACGGGAACGAAGTACTAGCGGCTTATGGTCGTTTATGGGTAGCTGATGTATTAAACAATAAACATACTATTTATTGGTCAGATACTTTAAACGGACATGCTTGGACAGGAGGAGCAACAGGCTCTATTGATTTAACAACTGTATGGCCTACAGGTCACGATGAAATTGTAGCGCTTGCGGCACACAACGGTTTTCTTATTGTTTTTGGTAAAGTATCTATTGTTGTGTATTCTGGTGCAAACGATGTTGTTACATCTAATGTCTTTAAACTACATGACACTGTAGAGGGCGTAGGTTGCGTTGCTAGAGACTCCGTACAACACACAGGTACTGACATTGTATTCTTATCGGATTCAGGTGTACGTAGCTTTGGTAGAGTTATACAGGAAAAGTCTATGCCTATGCGTGACATAAGCAGAAACGTCAGGAATGACTTAGTACGCTATGTTAGTGAGGAAAGAATAGTAAACTCTACACTAGCTTCCGTTAAATCTATGTACAGCCCAGAGGAAGCTTTTTATCTTTTAACTTTACCTAATAATAATATAACGTATTGTTTTGACATGAGACAAGCGTTACCTGACGGATCACACAGGGTTACAACGTGGTCAACTCCTATTGCTTTGTGTTACACAAGAACACAGGACGGTAAGATATACATGGGAAGACAGGGGGGTATTTATGAGTACAAAGGTTTTACTGATAGAAGTGGTGTTTATATAGACACAGGTAGTGATGGAATACCTGATACTTGGGACTATGAAACATCTTCCTATCAACTATCTTACTTTAGCAACCCATTAGATTTTGGAAATTCATCTAATATTAAATTCCTTAAAAAGTTTAAAATGACAATTATTGGGGATGCGGCGGCACAGTCCGTTCTTAATTGGGGATATGATTATTCAGATTCTTACTATAAGCAAACTTTTACATCCACAAGAACTAATGCAACTACAGCTTTTTACGGAGTTGCAGAGTACGGTATTTCTAGTGTAAATACTCCTGTAGGAGCAACTGCTGATTTTACAGAAAAGTTGGTAGACCCTACTAACCCTAGTGGTGCTAGAGTTCCTGCTACTGAGCCTTCTTTTGAATACTCAGCAGGAACAGAAATACAAGTACCTAACGTACAGGGTTCAGGACATGGAACAACAGTTACTGTAGGTTTAGAATCAACCATTAGCGGATCAGAATTTTCCATACAAAAAATTGACATAAACGTATTACTGGGGAGACTTATTTAATGAGCAATTATACAAAAACCACGGACTTTGCACAAAAGGATTCGTTACCTTCTGGTAGTGCGGCTAAGATTGTGAAGGGTTCGGAAATAAACAATGAGTTCAATGATATTGCTACGGCTGTTGCAACTAAAGCAAACCTAGCAGGGCCAACATTTACGGGGACAGTTACAGTCCCTACACTATCAGCCGCTAATATTGCGGGTACTTTAGCAGGAACAATTAGCGGAGGGAGTTACTAATGGGTTTTTTATCGGACTTGTTAGAATCAGGTCAAGCTTATAAGAGCTTAAAAAGAGATATAAAAAGAAAAACAGACTTTAGAGATGAAACGCTAGCTCGTGGTACTGCCGTAGGTGAGCAAGGATACGAGCAGTCACAATTTGTTCCTTTTAGTGTTACATCTAGCTTAGGCGGAGTACAAGGTACTGCTGAAGGTGGGTTCGACATGAACTTGTCTCCAGAACAACAGGCCATGCAGGATCGTTTGTTTGGTATGTCAGGCAGTTTCCTAGATGAGCTAGGCGGTGATCCTCTTGAAAGACAACAGGCTTTATATGATCAAATAAGAGCTATACAACGGCCTGAGGAAGAACGTCAAAACCTAGCTTTAGAAAATAGACTATTGGGTCAAGGTAGATTAGGCTTAATGACTTCTCAATACGGTGGTAGTCCAGAGCAGTTTGCACAAGCTTTAGCTCAAGAACAAGCACGTAACGAAGCTTTCTATAATGCTTATGGACAGTCTCAAGCAGACAGACAGCAAGCTTATGGTTTAGCTAGCGGTCTTATGGGTCTAGGTTATGTGCCACAGCAACAACTAAGTGAGTTGTATAAAACTGCTACTCCTACAGCATCCTTAGCACAAAGCGGTAGAGAAACAGGTGCGGCCTTAAATGTTGAATCAATGTTAAAAACTTTGTTTGATAAGGAAGGCGGTTACATTGGACAAACATTAGGAACAGGTTATAACCCCAAGACAGGGGAACGTGTAGGCGGTATCTTTGGAGGATTAGCGGCTAAGGATGACGCTAGAAGCGGTTTCTGGAATGATTTACTTGGTACTATAACAAGCGCAGTTACTGGTGGAGCTAGTGGCGGTTCTGGTGGGCCTAAAGCCTAATAACAAACTATTTATAGGACAATATAATGGCAGATCGAGATTTAGTGGGTTTATTAACAGGCACTCCCACGCAACCAATTCAACCTCTTACAAGAAATCAAAGACTTGCTCAAGAAGCCGGAGGTGGCGGCAGGGCAGTAGGTAAGCTGTTCGCTAAACTAACAGGAAGAGAAGTTCCAGACAACCCTATGGAACAACTAGAAAAATTACTTCCTAATATGAATCCTGAAAATCCTGACGATTTAACTCAGCTTGCTAAGTTACAAATGTCTTCAGGAAACCCAGTAGGAGCCGCTGAGACAATTGCACGAAGAAATGCTATTTTAGAAAAACAAGAGCTTAAAGATGAAAAACAATCAGGGATAGATGCGAAGAACACAAGCCGTGCGAAGTTTGCAGAATACTTGAATGAAACCTATCCTAATAAAGGTTATGGTGCATTAGCCTTACAGGGTTTAATTACTCCTGCAAACATGAAAAACTTTATTAAGGAAGCTAATGAAGCTAAAGACTATGCAGTGGTAGGCAATAGTGTGTACATACCTAGTACAGGAAAGTTTATAGAAGGGCCAACATCATCAAAAGCAGGTACACCGCAAAAAGAATATAATTCTGAAACAAATCAAAATGAACTTGTTTGGAGAGACGCACAAGACCCTAAAATCGTGTTGCAAAGATCGCCAGTTGCTAAAGCGGAAGATGGAGAAATGTCTGACGCTGACAAAAAAAGAACAGCGCGTAATCGTGACTTAATAACAAATGAAAGAGCAACAGAAAGAAAGGCAACCGATTTAGCTGACTCTTATGAAGGAATGTTAAATAAAGTAAATAGTGGTTTTTATAAAAGTATAGAAGAAGGTTTAAAAGAGATACTTGGTAAGCAGGATAAACTAAGTGATATGTATTTAGCCGCAGACAGACTTAGAGTTGGAAGAGGTGTTAAAAACTTACCTATTGGCCCTGCTTCTGATAAAGATGTTGCATTAGTGATGAAGGGTGAACTTCCTGCTAACGCTTCTCCCGAAGCAATTGTTAGGTATGCCAGAGGAATAGCTAAACTAGCTAGAATAACTAAACAAGACGCTATGTTAGAGAATTCTTGGTATGATCTTTATGGAGACGCTAGAGGTTTTAGTTCATATTCAGAAAAAGAAAGGCTAGAAGAAAGTTTTGCAGGATTTCCTTCAGGAGCTATAGCGGAACTAGAATCAAATATGTCTGATGAAACTATAAAGGAATTTAATGCGGCTTTTAACGTAGATTATTTAGATATGCGTGAAAGGTTAAAAAGATCAAACAAAATTCTTGATGAACTTGACAGAGGTTTTAAATAATGGTTAATCGTTTTGATAAATATAAAACTCCTGTCGATCAAGACGTAAAACCTCTTGATGATAACAACCGATTTGCTAAGTATATAAAAGACGCAGACAAGACAGAACAAGAAGTTCAAATAGAAAGCGGAGAATGGTTAGAAACTGATAACTTTTCTACTGCTATGGCTTTTATGCAAGGTGTTTCCCTTGGTTGGTATGATGAGTATAGAGTAGGTATAACTGCTCTTGCTGAAAGTGCTTTTGGTGACGAAACATATCAACAAGCATACGACAGAAACAGGGCTGAATATGATGAAGTAGCTGAAAATTTTAAAAAAAGACAACCTGTTGTTAGTGCAGGTGCTGAAATAGCAGGTGCTGTTGTTAGTCCAGTGGCTAAAATAAAAACTGCTTCAACTCTTGGATCGTTAGTGGCAAGAGGGGCGGCAGAAGGTGGTATCTATGGAGCAGGAAGCGCAGAAAGCGTTGAAAAAATACCTTCAAAATTTGTTGAGGGTGCAGGTTTTGGAGCAATAGGTGGGGGCATCATAGGATCAGGCGGTTGGCTGTTAAAACGTAAAGTGGCCTCTCCTTTAGAAACAGACGGTGTTTTTACTCCAATCACGTTAGCCGCTCAAAAAGATAAGCCTTCTGAAGCATTGTTGCAGTCTTTTTACAGAGATGTTGTTGGCCCTAGTTTTGGTGGTAAAGGAGTTATACGAGGACAAGAGGAAGTTATAGTTGCTCCTTTAGCTTTAAAACAAGCCGAAAGAAAGAAAGAACTTAAAAACTTTATTAGGGCTTCTAAAGCTGAAGGCGCTGAAGCGTCTGCTCAGTTAAATAGAGCAGTGGCTGATATTAAAGAAACAGGTAAGATAAAAATAGCAGATGTAAAAACACAAGAAGAAATATCTAAAGAAGTTATTGGTGGCAGGTATGATAAATTCTTAGGTAAAGAAGGAGAGATTATTTCTCGTAAAACAGAGCAGTTAAAAAGAAACGTAGAAAATAACAATGATATGTTACGTTTAGCGGCTTTTGAAAGCTCACTGCCTGTTGGGATTAAGAAGTTAGACGTTTCAAACGTGTTAGAGTCTCCTACTCCTAACGTAGCTATGCATCGCCTTGAAAAACTCTGGCAAAAAGAAGGCTTCAGGTCTATTAAAGATATTTCTTTTAGGATAAAACCACAAGAGTTACTTACTCAAATAGAAAAAAAAGTAGCAGAGGACACTACGTTGTCTTTATTAGCAGGAAAGTCTAGTGTTCGCTCTTTGCTTGAAGACGGTTTATCAACTTTATCTGCAAAAAGAAATCCTAAGACAGGTAGAGTTAAAGGAGAAGATTTATCAGCAATTAGGAACTCTTTTGGTATGGCGGCTTCTAAAATGTCTGACGAAGGTGGACAAGCTGTTTTAATAAAAGGTCTCTATAGAGAAATACAAAATGTTATAGATGAGAACATGAAAAAACAATTAAGCGGTAAGAGGTTGGCTTCTTTTGAAGCTGATTTATCTGGTTGGGCATCACAATCTGTTCTTAGAAATGCAGTAACTAAAGCTTCTACAAAAGCAGGGAGACAAGGTAGGTTTACTCCTGATGAGTGGATAACATCAATTAAAAGCAACTCTCCAAGACAAGCCAGAAGAGGAGAAGGGCCGCTAAGAGCAGAAGCGGAGCAGATAGCCGCCTTAACTGCAAAGCAAGAAGAAGCTGTTGTAACTAGTGCTAATGCTCTTTCTAAAAAGTTAGCAGTTAGAAGAACAAACGAAATAAAAAGAGTTAGAAACAAAGCAATCTCTGAGAAATCTGCTATATTAAAACAAACAGCTAGTCTTGAAAGAAATTTACGTAATAATCCAGAATTTGCTGAAAGAATAGCAAGAAACTTTAAGAGAGAAGACGAACTAACTGATGTTATTGAGTCTAGTAAGAAAGAGTTAGACGACATATCTCGTTTAAGAACACCAGAAACTCCTACGTGGTTTCATCAAATGGCGGCTTCAGGTATTATAGGGACTTCTACAGGGGCTACTGGTTTAGCTACAGGAGGAGGGATGGCAGGAGCAGGAGCAGGTATGAGCGGTATTATAGGGACTGTAGCAACTGCTAAAGGTTTGGCTAGTCCCTCTGCCCAAAAGTTTTTAGCAGGTCAGACAGGACTTCAACAATCGGCTCAGAGAGGGTTAAAACAACAAATACCTATGACAGGTATGCAAGCTGTTGATGTCATTAAATCTTTTCCTAGAGCAGGTGTTGGAATGCTTAGCAGAGAAGAATAAAAAAAAGCCCTCTAGGGAAACCTAAAGGGCTTTAGTTTTATAACAAGTTACAACTCTATACTATTTCACATGCTCCACCTACACACGCTAACTCTTGAGAACCTGTAGTATTATCCTCTTGTTCAAAATGTTCAAGGTCATTCCAATCAACACCCACAGGCATCTGCTGTACTAACTCCTGATACTTATCCTCGCTGATGTCTTCATAAGGAGCTTGCTGATACACATGATCACTTACTGGCAACAAACTAATCCCACTGCACAAGTCAAAGTTATTCCAAATCCACTGTGCTACTTCCAAGAACTCATCGTCTGTATAATAAACAGTGATGCTTGGCTTATGTTCACACCAGTGGTTCTGATAAGCCTTCCATAACTTAAGCTGTTCCATTGCACCCACCTGTTTGACTGTAACACTAGTCTCTGGTGACTTGACAGGGAAACTATAGACTAAGGATGCAGGGGACATGATGTCTTGCTCTACAGGGAATCCTCCTGCTGACATGAACTGTGCAAGCGGGTCTTTCGCGTCTGAACGAACTCTTCTAATGTAATGCTTAGAAAACCTAGGATGAATGCCACTAGCGCTATCGACCAACTGAGACACAGTACCACTAGGCTTAACGCACGTAATAGCCACTGACTGATTGATTCCCAACTTTTTTGCCCAAGCTTTATTAGTTTTGATTGCCACATCTTTTAAATCCTCCAACCACTTTGCTGACGTTATGTCATTGCTTAAGACCTTGTGATCCATAATGCCTGTCAAGCTTAAGCCAAGTAACGCCTCTTCCTCTGTGTTTCTCTGCCACAACTTACGTAGATACCTGAAGTCAGTCAGAGTAGCCTGTAGTGTGCCTATAATAGCCGCTAGTTCTACTTTTTCCTTAAGGGTAGCTTTGGTATCATTAGCACGTACAACCACCTCAGACAGGTTACAGAACTGATTACTGCGTAGGATAATCTCAGAGCAAGGGTTAGTACCAAAGTCCTGCTCAGGGTCTCTACGTCCGTTCCTAGCGGCTATCTTTTGTGCCGCAACTCTACTAAAGATACCACGCTCACCTGCTTTAGACTCGTACATGTTCTGCATCTCAGACAGAAAGGACTCAAAGTCAGGCTTCTCTGTGTACGCTACGCTGTTGTTAGCGAGTCTACGGTGTCCTTCACTGCGCCACCAATCACCCATCTTAGCCTTAGCCATACGTGGGTCGGATAGGTTAGACAGGCTAATCAAAGCAGACCTACGTACACCACCCACCACTACAATGTCAGCTATCTTACAGCAGATGTCGTGACACTCAATGGATGTCAGCTTACGTCCTGTGGCCTTGGTAAACACCTCTATACAGAAGTTAAACAAATCTACCAAAGGCTCAGGGCCGCTTGCTCTACCACCGAATGTCTTAAGTCTTGCTCCGGCAGGTCTCACTTTGCTCACATCCCATTGAGGTACTTTACCTGCGTACAACATAGCTATCAACTCACGGAATGCGGAAGCCCAACCGATCTTACTATCGGAGACAACAATCATACTGTCAGTTTTATGGAAGGACTCAGCAACCATCGGTAGCTTGTTGATAAAGTTACGCTCAACACTGAAGCCTACACCTGTACCACACATAAGGACATACATCAACTCATCAAAGCTACGAGGTGAGTCTATGTGCAAATAACTGCAGTTAAACCCTGCTACATTGTCTTTGTCTAATGCTTCCCCTGCTGTCATCATACATCGCATTGACGGCATTACTTTTAAGCTGTGTATTCCGTTGTACAGTCGTTTGGCTGTCTTCTTGTCAAGCTGTCCACGGTTGACCCAGAAGTCCACATAACGCTGTACTGTCTCCTCCCAAGTCTCTCTACGTTTCTCTTCAGGCATCCAACGTGCGTAGCGAGACTTATGTATAAACTGCTGATATTGATCCATTAACTGTTCTCCTTTTTCCAAGTAACATAATTATAAATAGCTTCTCGCAAGGTTTTGCCATAGATTTCTATTTCTTTTTTAAACCATAAAAACTCAAACAAAATCCAATAATCGTTCCACCAAAGTTTAGGTTCGTTAGGTGGTACGCTCTTCTCTCTATAATAACAGAAGCCCAGTAAAGCCCTTGTCTTCGCACACATATCATTAGGGTTCTCATCCCCTACAGAAATAAGTCGTAGATATGTTTCTCTCATCTTATCGTCACGTTTCCAATTTCCTCCATTAAAAAGACTAAAAGATATAAACATTAACTATTCTCCTTGGAAACTATAATGGTTAGTTTGTTTAAGTACCACTTAGCTTTATTTAAGTCCTCTACCTGTCTTCCTTTGTAATCATAACGCCAAAGGTACTTCATACAGTTGCCCTTGAGATACCCTTTGAATGCAACACTGGACATAGACTCTTCTATAGCTTCAATACACTCAATGTTTCCTGTGTTATAATGCTTAGGTTTGTTAACTACATCCTCACGTTCACTGTTCGCTATGTCGTGGTAGGCTTTCATAGCCGTGTCAATCTTAGGTGCTTTTTCAATAGCAGGGTATTCCTTTCGTAACCTATCCCACTCAGCAGGAGTTGCATCATTAAGTCTCATCTTCAGTATCCTCTGTGAATTTATCTCTATTAATAATTAAACGATCTTCAAAAGCTTCCAAAACATCTTCGGGGGTTATGTCCAACACTTCACACAACAGAACAACATCATACTCCCTTATTACTTCTTCCTTTAATTCCTCAAGTGTTAGTGACATTTTTATTCCTCACATACTTCAGTAACTCTTTAGTTGTCTTTACAGTGAAGTGTGCTAAACCTTCCTTGTCACACCACTGCCCCATTGTCATTTTACTACCTTTCCTTACTTTTTTGTTAGGGTCTGACAACACAAATACTAACTCCCAATCTCCGATAGAATCTCTTATGGATGTGTACTTCTGTGTGTCCCCTACTCTAAAGTAACCCTTGGCCTCAATCAGTATCTTCTTGTCTTCATGTACAAAGTCTGGAAGATAGTTCTTACGTATAATGTAAGGTAACTTGTAAGGCTCATACTTAAACTCTTTATTAAGTTGATCATAAAGAGCGGACTCAAGTCCCGATCTAAAAACCTTCTTCATCTAGTATGATCTCCTGTACGTTAGGTTCCTTAACCACCTTACAGAGAAACTTAGGAGCGTAGGAATAATTGAATACTCTTAAGTCTGGGTAGCAATGTTTTTTGAATTGACAGTAGGAGCAACCAACGGAGAGTTTTAAGTTTCCTGACTTGCCATCGGGCAAAGGTTCGTAACAAAGTAACTCTGGTTCTGAAGACTTTACTAGCTTTTTTACATGACGTACTCTCTCTGCTATATCCTGAGACAGCGCATCGTAAACTCTAGCATCCTTATCATCCAAGTCGTACTTGAGGTAGGTCAGGTGTCCGTTGGCTTTGTCCATAGCTAACCATCCAAACTTCCTGTCTCCTTCTGAGTGAGCGTAGGCTTTGATCTGATCAATATAACCAAAGGGATCGTCAAAGGCAAGCGATCCATCCTTGAACTTCTTAAACCCATAACTGCTTGCTGACTTGACATCAGTAACAACACCGTCAATCTTGCAGTCCATGTGACCCACAATTCCTTCAACTTTACATACCTTCTGTTCGTCAGTTACACTATGTCCTGCCATGCGAGTAAGGAACAACAACATCTCCTCAATCAAGTGACCGTACATAAACTTTACATACGTGTGTGGTAAGATGTCCTCACCCTCAGTACCATTGACATGATTCCATAGGTACTTATCGGTGCGCCCAATGTTAGACAGACGTAACTTACGATTATCCTTACGCTTCTCCCTGCCAAACTCTGTACGCATAAGAGCCTTAACACCCTCACCAAACTTGTCTATCTCTGCCTCAACGTCTACGGATGGATCAGCGTCCTTACTGACCATTAGATCGTAGATGTCTTGCACTAAGTTATCCGTTGTTTTAGTGTTCATGGATCACTTCCAGTATTAGTTCATTAGCTACAGCGTGGGGTAACTTAAACCACTCATTAATGTTGTCACACTCTTTGGCTAACCTTACGTGTGCCGCAGATTCCGCAACTCTCCTATCGTTTACTTCATAGGAGTACAGTAAAGCGTAGTCCCTAAAAGGTGAGGACGTTTGATAATTCTTTAGCCTGTCATTGGAATCTACAGCCATCCCAACCTTCACCCACTCAGGCCAAGCTTTGTTATATATAACGTAAACTTCTCCCTGTGGGTTCGCCTCATAGTTTTCCAAGGAACTAAAGGCCGCTTCCTCAAACCCTTTGTATCTCCCTGCTTTGTACAAAGGGTGGGTCTTCTTTATTTCCTTACCGTTAACCCACATACGTTTTGCATCGCGAGCCTTAACAGCGTCTGGATTATCTTTGTAATACCAAGGCTTATTAGTTTTAGGATTAATGCGTGTCTGCCCAACTATTTCCAACTTTAAACTCCCCTGCAAGGGGGCAGTTGAGTTTGTAGTGAATTCCTGCGGCTTCGACACAGCTAGTAGCGAGTCCTCCGAAAACCTTTGCTTTCTCTTCTCTGACCTCTGTCTGGATTTCATCGTGTATGTTTCCTATAAAGTTATAGTCTATACCCCATAGTATAGCATATTCGTTAAGTAAGCACAACGCTTTTTTCATTACGATAGCACCTGCTGATTGCAACAGCGTATTTAGAGCCGCGTGTTCTGACCGTACATAGACCCTTCTTCCATCCAAGCCATAAACATAACCTCTTCCTGCCGCCAAGCTAACTCGTTCTCGTAACTTTCCAAGAGATGGCGTATTTCTAAGGAACTTTTCCTTAAGACGTTTACCATCCTGTCTAGTTCCTCCAACGATACTTCCGATCTTGGCATCTCCGGCCCCATAAAGGAAAGCGTATATGAAAGTCTTTGCTTGATCTCTAGTTTCAAGGCCGCTAGCCAACTGATTTGCCGTGTGAATATCTCCTGTGAGAATTTCATTTGTATAGCCCTCGTCGTTCATGTAATGTGCAAGCATCCGTAACTCAAGACCACTTGCGTCCATACCTACAAGTTTGTAACCTTCCGGTACTGTCCATACGTCCCTGCACTCCTTACCGTACGGTGAGTAAACCGCAGGTACTTGACCCATGTTGGGACTAGAATGTGTCATGCGGCCCGTCACTGCACCGTTAGAATTAACGTACCCGTGTACTCTACCGTCCTCCTTAACAGCCTCTAGCCAACTCTGTACCTGAGCCACACGCTTCTGTATCATAAGATACTCAGCTATCAAAGCGGCCTGTGGTATGCCCTTCACTGTACCTAGCACTGCCTCATCAACGATGGCCTGTCCTGTCTCAGTGAATTGCTTAGGTTTCCACCCATAATACTGCAGGTGTCTACCTATCTGCTGTCGTGACCCTAGATTAAACACAGGGAAATCTATGCGGCTAAAAGGTGCTACTGCTGTTTGCCATTGCTCACCAAGGAACTTAAGCCCAACAACAGAGAGCGTACCGTCCTTCTTAATCTTGGGTGTAATCTGTTTGACAAATGTCGGTAACGGTGTGAAAACCTGATGCACTTCGTCTTCAAGGTCATTCTTCTTCTCCTTTAGTGTAGCCAGTAAATGATAAGCTTTCTCTTGGTCTAAAAGCCAACCTGTTTTAATTTGCTTTGAAATAACACCCTGTACTTGATGCTCAAGATCAACACTTTCAGGCTTAAAATCCTTAAGTTCAAGAAGTAATCTCTGGTACACCAACGTATTAACTTTAACATCCTGTATACAATACTCCAACATATCATACGAAAAAACATCCCAAACATTATGATCTCCTTTAGGGTAATTAAGTACAGTACCCCAGTTATCTAAGGAATGACCACCCTCTCTTGATGGATTAGCTAGTCGGGACATTACCAGTGTGTCAGTTATTTTACACTTGCTAAAGTCTGCCGCTAGCAGTTTCTCCAGTACAGGTATGTCATACCCTATAAGGTTGTGACCAATTAGTTCGCACTCGTCCTGTAGTTGTAACCAAGTTATAAATTCAGGTAATCTATCTCCTGACCAAGTAAGGGAATCATCGTGTCCTCCTAGCTGTCGCACAACAATACACCACACGGTATCAGGGTCAAGCCCATTGGCTTCAATGTCAAGTACAAACTGTTTCATTAAAACTCCGATTCATCGCCCATTGGACAGCTTGTCTCCACCATCCTTCCTGAGTCCTTGTCATAATAAAGGTAGCAAGCAGGGCCAGTGAGTCCAACAAATCTGTTCTTGAGTACACGAACTGTTGTAGTGTTCCGTGTCTCAGGGTCAGCGTGTTGTTGATCTCGTTCAAGTCCAATAACAATGTCGCTAAGTTGCGCGATTGCCGCTGAACCTCTGAGTTCTCCCAAGCTTATCCTACCACCATCTTCATGTGCCTTTGATCCGCTAGGTCTACGCAGGTGTGATACTAGGAATAGCCCTACACCTGTCTCCTGTACTAGCTTTCTAAGGTTAGTCATAATACTATCAATAGCCTTACGCTCGTCACCGTTGTCCTGATCACTGACCACGATACTCAGGTGGTCAAGGATGATCCACTTGCAGTCCAAGCCCTTAGCCATGTAACGTATGCGGCCTAACAGATTGTCCTCGCTAGTCGAACCCCAGTGATCAAACAGAAAGATACGTCCTGTACCTAGCGTCCTGTCCCAGTAGCCTTTCTTCTCTTCCTTGCTGATAGTCTTGTCTAGGTGTAACTGCTTGTTGGCCTCTATGGACATGATGCCCAACGCTGTCTTGGGGATGTCCTCCTCCAAGGCTAGGATACCAATGTTGTCCTCAGTAGCGCCTAGCAGGTAATGCTCAAGTTCTCTGACAATCTGAGACTTACCCATGCCTGAGCCTGACGTAATGGTGACTAGTTCCTTCCTGCGGAAACCGTGGGTCATCTCATTGAGACAATTCCAAGGATACAGGATAGACTTAACATCGGCCTGTTCCATGATCATGTCCCAAGTGTCACTGCCTGACACAATACCGTCGGGTTGATATGTCTTAGCGTTCCACCACTCCTTAACAAAACCAGTGACCTTGTTAGCCTTGAGCATCTCCCCTGCATCCTTCATAGGCAAGGTGACATTCTTGGCCTTGTTGGGGGTGAATAAATCAAGTACAGCTTTGGATGCCTCCTGTCCTGCCTTGTCATTGTCAAAACAAATGACTACGTTCTCAAAGGATTCTAACCACTCAAGGTTTTCTTTAATGTCCTTTGATGCTCCGCTTGCGCCACTTCTAATGGAGACAACGGGCCATTTCCCGTCGAACATTTCGTGAACGGCAAGTGCGTCTGCCTCGCCCTCTGTGATCGTAATGTACTTACCGCCACCCTTGAAAGCTTGTTGACCGAACAACCCAACATTGCCGAACTCCCCTGTTGCATAAAAACTCTTGTTGTCCACAATGCGAACCTTAGTGCCCGTAGGTGTACCTGAGTCCTTATCGTGGTATGGATAATGATGCTTGACAATTTGCCCCTGAGCATTGTACTCAACCGTTACGCCATACTTTTGTGCTATGGCTTGGCTGATACGCCTGTCAGGGATTGCCGCTACTACTCCTGTCATCTCTAATCGCCTCGTTATACTTGGTGTTACGTTTACAACCTGACCCGTACCTCTCTCGTAGTGGTCACAACCGCCTGTAAAACAAACGGCGTGACCATCGGAGTACCTTGCTAGGTTGTTCTTAGAGCCACACGAAGGGCATGGCTCATGTTTAACAAAGGTAGACGACACTACTAAAACTCCCCTCCACTAGTATCTTCCGCTACCTCTAAGACCTTGATCTTATTAAGGTAGGTTGAGACACCATGTACAGGATGTTCCTGACCCTCAGCATACAACACTCGCACCTTAGACCCTCGACCTATGCGACCTTTAAAGGGTGAACCCTCAGCGTCCAAGACAGGCACATCGTACTTAGTGCTGAACTTGCGCTGTTTGACACCTTCATACTCTCGCATCTTAACACCCTTAGCTGACAGGTCTCCTGCTGTCTCATCATCTAACGATAACACAACAGAGAATTTACCTGTTGATTGACCTTGATACGTTTCGTGCTCATCAAGATTTTCAAACGCTAACAAACCTTCTAATACCGCCATAGTTACTACCTCTTTTTTTCTAGCTTAGTGGATGACCCTTATGTATAACTTTTATAACTTGTTACAACTTAAGGATCGTTTGGTTAATACTATAATTATATATTAAATATTTTCCTTTAATACATAAGTATAGTATACCATGAATTAGGGCATAACCTCAATCATTCAAAGTTATACCCATTATTCATTAAATAAATACTACTCTCCTGTTATGTAAAAACTAAAATCACAATCTTCACCAAAGGAAATATACTTTTGTTCAGTCTTCACAACTTCACTAAGCACATATCCGTAGTCTGGATGCTTCATTACCTTACCATTTTTGTGCTTCTTTGGGGCATAAATACGCTTAAGATGTGATATTGTTGGATACTCTTCTAGCTGATTATAACAATCTAGATCAAAACCATATTTCTTTTTGACGTATTCCTCTATCGCCTCTAATACTTCATATTGACATAATTTAATTTCCATTACTGCTCCTCCATGTCCGCTAGGAATTCAAAGGGATTAACAAGGTCATCAAGAATCGTATGCATAGGGCTATCTGTCATCGTTGCCTCATTGGATGCTGACAGGCAATTACTGCACAACTCTGAGTAGTCACCTGTGGCTCTGTCAATCTTCCTCATCTCGAAATCATTCATTATAACGTCACACGCTTTGCATCTACTCATGGCTAAAAGCCCTCTTGTGTTGGTCTAAAAACTCTTTAGCTGTCAGGGTGTTATAGTAAGCCCTAACGCTATCCTCTGCGCGTTGGTGCGCCTCCTGTAATGTCATGGCTAACATCTCATACTCAACCATCTCATCAATCAATCGGGTAATAGGTCTGATGTCGTTATCGTCGCCTCCCTCGTACCCTATCAAGCGTTCCTTGATTCTACTCATTGTCAAGTTCCTCCGTCTTATAGACATAACCAAAGGATATTACCAGTAGCGGTAACAGTATTATTGTACCACTAAAGGGCATAGCCTGTAAACTGAAAGGATCATTTTCGTTTACCGTCCATACTGCCCTAGAATCCACGAACTCTATATCAATACCAGTACCGTTGCGTGGTTCTATTGACAGCGTATTTTTACCAATTCGCCAGTTCATAACTTCACCTCTGTTAGCGTATATTCTTTACCTTCAATGGTTATAGTCTTAACTTCGCAAGGTCTTTCGCCAATGGTTACTCCATTAATAGAGTCCTCACGATAAACTTCTTTTCCAGTCTGGTCGTACTCGCTTTTAATCCAAGAACCATTAAAGTAACTGCCGCTACTGCTCTTAGAACTCTCAAGGAAAGTTATATTTCCTTTGGAGTCATGCTCCCACCTTAACCAACAACCCTTGGATGCTTCAAAGTAAACTCTGTTACCCTCTTTGTTGTAAAGAACAAAATCGCCTTCAACAACACCAAATCTTTTTTCGTATGCTTTTCTTAATTTTGTTTTATCGGAACCCTTAAACAACGCCTTCATAACTCCTCCTCTTTTCTTTCGTCTTCATATTCTTGAAAAATCACCATCATTTTCTCTAAGTACTTATCGTCAGTCAAAGCCTCTACAATATGTTTAATCCAAGCATCGTGAGTCATAGTGCAATTATCTACATCATAATCAAAGTAAGTCTCAAACATTTCAAACAGTGCTTGCTGTTGTATTGTCATAACACCACCCCATAAACATTAGCCATAAACTCAACTGCTTTATCTCGCATAACCTGCTTTGAATGCTCTGTGAAAGGTCTGCAAGCATAGACACTCTCTAAGCCCTCCATGTGTACATTGGCTAGGTGTTCACGCCTAACCTTATCATATAGCAAGCCTTGAGCATAGGTTCTCTCATCCCCTAAGCGAGCGAGGGCGTCAAACTGTGCCTGCACTATCTCTTTTTGTGTCAATCCTTCAATCTTCATTTTATAGACTCCAATAGTCAGTAGTTCCTAAAATTACATAGCAGATACCTAACCCTGCTACACCTAACCAACATAACAACTCATCATTATCATCATGATTCATCATGAAATTCCTTATTTTTTGTATCTTTCTCAACATCAATAATTAATTCACTGATATATAGAGCATACAGTAGAATTAAACCCAATACAACGCCTATTACATATGCAAACATACCTTAAAACCTCATATAATCCATTCTAAGCCTATTTCATGGGTTAGGCCATGCTACCCTACTAATAAACACTAGAAAGCCTAAGGATGTAAACTATAGGCTTTGTGGTGTTTACTCTATTCGCATCCGTCTGAATTATTCACGGTAAGATACGAACTCATAGTTCCACTTGCCCAAACATCATCAATTGTTGTGATCAGATTATTGGCAACGTAAAATTTTAGTCGCCGATCTACAGGAACATCTAAATCAAGACTTAGTTGTTGTGTAAGCGGAAATTGTAAGCCATGCTCAACCGCTAGGGCAATCATTGCCGCAAATTCTTTTAAACAGTATGTTTTAAATTCCATTGTATTAGCCTCCAATAGCTATTATATCATTGAATTCTAGCACGTTTGCACTAGTCACAAAGAATGAATTAGATTTAAGATTATCTTTTGCGCGTTCCTTTTTGTTGCTACCTTTACGCGTCAATGTGCCAACTACATTAGAATCTAAATGGCGTAGGTCTGTGGTATCAAAAGACTTTAAACTGTGGTTGATCTGTAAGCCATCATCCGCTAGACCTTTAGTATTGTACGCCATAGCTATTCGATGCTTTGCGGCCACAGCTTTACGCAATGCCGATTTACTCTGTACGCTGTACATACTACCTGAAAATGTCAGATCATAATTAGTCAGTGAATTCTTGCGAACTCTACTCAATATTTTTGTATAATCATAAAACATAGAGTCGGGACGTTGAGCCATGATAGCAGTAAAATCTAGGTCACTAGTACCGTTTAATCTGAATAATGGAGGGATGCCAGTTTTTAATGCTTTGCGTTCCGCTTTATCTATCTCTGACAATAAAGCACTCTCAAATAGTTTGGGACGTAATAACATTAATATGGTGCGTTTAGTTGCCGCATTCTGACCAACACTCATACCCAATTGACCGCTAGATATTAGGCATGGCTCTTTACATCCGGCCAATACAGCAAAGCTACAAAGTGTTTCTGTGGCTACTTTATCAGCCGGTTGAAGATACATTACATAGGTATCGTATTTATCCGCGCCTTTCTCAACCTTTAGACTGCTACCGAAAAACCGCATAGGTTTATTCAAGTAGTCTAGGTTATCAATAGCCCATTGTTTAGCTGTTGAATTGATCAACGTAGTGCTTTCTATCTCTGCTAATGTAATCATATCTATATACCTATTGGTTTAAATTGACTTGCTAATGACTGCCAGTGTATCCGACAGTCATAGGTAAATCAATTATGTAAAGTAGTTATCATTCAATCTCAACATATATGAACCGTTACTATGCTACCTCCCGTGATCTTAAATCAGCAAATTCTAACCATTTTTCATAGGTCTCTTTAGCTTTGGTATGTTCCTCACTCCACAACACCAATGCCAGTTTTACCCGTGGATCAAACAATACAGCGTCGTGCGTACCCTTTCTATTAACGAACTTTTCACCGACTAACTTTCGTGAGAACTCACGGATATCATGACCAATATCTGCATATTTCATGGCATTTTGCCAACAATATTCATCCCTCTCTTGACTGATATCTATATACGCTAAATGTTTCCACGTTTGGCTCTCTGTGGCTTTGCTTAAATCCTCTAAGCGTCCCTGTATTAATATCTCTAACTTGTTCATATCTATCTACCTTTAGTTGATAATGATTCTTATTTGTATTACAAGAGACTATTCCCTTGCTTCTTGCGCCCATTATAGCGAATGGGTAGTAGCTTACTAATGATTTAAATGCATGACCTATTAAAACTATATGCATCTAGCGCATGACATCTGGGGCCATGTTCTACCTTTATATATGCGCGTGTACGCGTAGCAATAATCATGCCAACTATTGAAAGATCAACAATAAACTTCTTTTGATACTAGGGCATAGGCTAAGGACAAACACGCTTACAACGTAATAGAGAGCCATCTATAAACATAATATAAACTTATGACTACTTGGCATGGTGTTTGCATATGGCTTCGTAGGTATCCACAAGCATACTCACTCTTCACTTGTCAAACATAAGCTCGACCCAATGGCGGCCCTTGGTCACCCATGCAATACCCGTGCCAACTTGTGGCCCTGTGGATAACTTGTGTACTACCTGTGGATAACTTATGCACAGGCCGTGGATACTGTGGATAACTCATGTATAACCTGTGGATAACTTTAGGGGGCGGGGGGCCGTGGGTTATCGCAAGATTGTTACAGTACCCACTGGTATACAAAAAAGGTGAAATTAAGAAAAAAGGGAGGTATACATATGTATCCGTAAGTCATTGATTTACATAAGGAAACACAGGTTCGCCCTTTGGGGTTGACATCTGTGTATAAAGGGCAACATAAGTTGACACACAAGGGGCCTAGTTGGTCATAAATAGTTAGTAAATAGTTAAAATAAAGCTTGACTTTTAGACCAATACGTGCTATAATATTTAATATAGTAAAGTAAAGAAAAACAAGGATCGCCCTTAAGTATCCTTAAGTAAGCTTTAAGTATTTTATTAATTTTAAAATTAAAGAATATAGTAAAGTTTACTTAAGTATCCTTAAGTACATAAGGGGAAATACCTTGAGTGAAGTAAAAGTAGAGTCAGCCCCATCCGCGAAGCGGAAAGGCCGCCCTAGGAAGTCAGATGTTGTGTCAAGAAAGAAAGGCACTACTGGTTTGTCTAGAGGTAGGCCGAAGGGTGATGCGGCAATCATCAACGAGTATAAAAGTCGGATGTTGACATCCCCTAAGTCTCGTAAGGTGTTAGAGTCAATCTTTGATGCGGCCCTAAACGATGATCATAAGAATCAAGCCGCGGCATGGAAGTTAGTTATGGATCGAATCCTCCCTACTGCTGTCTTTGAAAAGGATGTAGTCAAAGGAGCAGGTAGGTCAGCCATACAGATCAATATTACAGGCGTTGGCGGTGAGACTACCGTGGTGTCGGGTGATAATGATATAGAAGGAGAGTATATAGATGGCTAAGTATTTTTCCAGAGAAGAGTTCTCCTGTCAGTACACAGGTGAGAATAGAATTAAGGATGAGTTCATTGAACGATTAGATGAACTGAGGGAAGCTTGCGGTTTCCCCTTTGTAATCACTAGCGGTTATCGCTCCCCTTCACACCCTATAGAGGCTTCTAAAAAAATTGCAGGACAGCATTCACAAGGCCATGCGGCAGACATTAAAGTTACGGACGGTGTACAAAGATTTAAAATTGTGGAACAAGCCATTTCGCTTGGATTCACAGGAATCGGAGTTGCTAGTAGCTTTGTGCATGTTGACACCCGTGATTTATACGATGATGGTCTTAGCCCAGTAATGTGGACTTATTAATTGACTGAGCTTAATGTATCGCTACTCCCGTGGCAACAAAAAGTCTTTAATGATAAAACAAGATTTAAAGTAATAGCGGCAGGTAGACGTACAGGTAAAAGTAGATTAGCCGCTTGGATGCTAATCATTAGAGCCTTGCAAGCTGAACGTGGACATGTGTTCTACGTTGCCCCTACACAAGGACAGGCTAGGGACATTATGTGGCAAGTCTTGCTAGAGATAGGTCATCCTGTTATAGCAACTAGTCATGTAAATAACTTACAAATAAAATTAGTCAACGGTGCAACCATAGCCCTTAAGGGTGCTGATAGACCGGAAACCATGCGTGGTGTCAGTCTTAGGTTCTTGGTTATGGATGAGTACGCTGACATGAAGCCTGAGGTATGGGAGCAGATACTGAGACCTGCCTTGGCTGACCAAAAGGGTGACGCATTATTCATTGGTACGCCAATGGGTAGAAATCACTTTTATGATTTATATACATACGCTTGTGTGTCGGACGATCCTACCTTTGTAGGTTATCACTTTACAAGCTACGACAACCCGTTGCTAGACCCTGAGGAAATTGAAGCGGCTAAGAAATCCATGTCTGCTTTTTCCTTCCGTCAGGAGTTTATGGCATCCTTTGAGGCTCAAGGTAGTGAATTATTCAAAGAAGAATATATTAAATTTTCTGAGGAAGAGCCTGAGCAAGGTCAGTTTTACATTGCGGTTGACTTGGCGGGTTTTGCGGATGTCGCTAAAGTTACAACGAAGACAAAAAGACTTGACCAAACGGCTATCTCTATTGTTAAAGCAAACGAAGAAGGTTGGTGGGTTGCTAATATTGTACATGGGCGTTGGGGCGTCCAAGAGACTGCCAGAAGAATCTTCCAAGCAGTCAGAGACTACCAACCAGTAGCCGTAGGTATAGAGAAAGGAGCACTAAAGAACGCTGTCCTTCCATACTTAAGTGACTACATGAAGAAGAATCAACGCTTCTTTAGGGTGGATGAGCTTACCCACGGTAATAAAAAGAAAACTGACAGGATTGTTTGGGCTTTACAAGGTAGATTTGAACACGGTACAATTTCCTTGAATAAAGGAGAATGGAATAGTCAGTTCCTTGATGAGTTATTTCAGTTCCCTAACCAATTAGTTCACGATGATTTAATTGATTCTTTGGCTTACATAGACCAATTAGCTAACATAGCGTACACATCGGACTTTGAGGAAGAAGAATATCAACTATTAGACGCATACGCAGGGTATTAATATGCTAAATGAAGAAAGAGATCAATTTGTATTGGAACAAACGCTTGAAGGTTGGGTAATTAATAAGTGTCAAGGTTGGCGAGATCACTTTGATACTAATTATTCACGTAAATTTGATGAATATTATCGGTTATGGAGAGGACAGTGGTCTTCCGCAGACAGAACTAGGGACTCAGAGAGATCACGGATTGTCAGTCCTGCATTACAACAAGCAGTAGAGTCTTCAGTTGCTGAATTAGAGGAAGCAACTTTTGGTCGAGGCCGTTGGTTTGACATTGAGGACGATATAAATGATAGAGAAAAGCAAGATATATCTCTTTTACGTGAAACTTTGTATAAAGACTTTAAAAAGAACAGAGTACGGAAAGGTGTTGCTGAGTGTCTTCTAAATGCCGCTGTGTTTGGTACAGGTATTGCGGAGATTGTTCTTGAGGAAGAAAAGGAAATGGCCCCTGCAACCCAACCTGTTATGGGTGGTGAGCTAACAGCCGTTGGTGTTAATATTACGGAAAAAACTTGCGTTAAACTGCGTCCAGTAATGCCTCAAAACTTTCTTATTGACCCTCTAGCTACTTCCGTAGAGGAAGCTTTAGGTTGTGCAGTGGATGAATTTGTATCCTTACACTTAGTTGAGCAGTTACAGGAACAAGGTATCTATAGAAATGTAGAAGTTACTATGGCGGCTCCTGATTTTGACATAGAGCCTGATCAAGACCTAGTAGCACACGACGATGACAAAGTACGTCTAACTAAATACTACGGTTTTGTACCTAGACATCTATTAGAGATGGCTCAAAAGGAATCCGAAGCAGAGGAAATAGCTACACTAGTTAATGATAATGAAGAAGAAAGTAAAAGTTATTATGTAGAAGCTATTGTTGTTGTAGCTAATGATGGAACTTTATTAAAAGCGGAAGCTAACCCTTACATGATGGGGGATAGACCTATTATAGCATTTCCTTGGGATGTCGTTCCTAGCCGTTTCTGGGGCAGAGGGGTATGTGAGAAAGGGTATAACTCTCAAAAGGCGTTAGACGCTGAAATACGAGCTAGAATAGACGCTCTTGCTCTTACTATACACCCTATGTTAGCAATGGACGCTACACGTATGCCTAGAGGTGCTAGACCTGAAGTACGTGCAGGTAAGGTTATCTTAACTAATGGTGCGCCTAATGAAGTCATACAGCCATTTAACTTTGGTAATGTAAGTCAGATTAGTTTTGCACAGGCTGATGCTTTACAACGCATGGTACAGACAGCTACAGGCGCTATTGATTCCGCAGGTATCTCAGGATCAATCAACGGTGACTCCACTGCCGCAGGTATTTCCATGAGCTTAGGTGCTATTATTAAGCGTCATAAGCGAACTTTAATTAACTTTCAAGAATCTTTTCTAATCCCTTTTGTAACTAAAGCCGCACATAGATACATGCAGTTTAATCCTGAAGCATATCCTGTTGCTGACTACAAGTTCCATACTTCCAGTTCACTAGGCATTATTGCGCGTGAGTACGAAGTTACACAGCTTGTACAGTTGTTACAAACTATGTCACCTGAAACTCCAATGTACTCACAGCTTATCATGTCGATTATTGATAACATGAACGTAGGTAATCGTGAGGAACTTATAGCGGCCCTTGAAAAAGCTAATCAGCCTGACCCTGAAGCACAACAAGCACAGCAAGCGGCTCAGGAATCACAGTTAGCGTTCCAAGCGTCACAGACTGCGGCCTTAGAAGGTCAAGCTATTGAATCACAGGCAAGAGCGCAAAAGCTTGCTACTGAAGCTCAATCTATACCTCAAGAGTTAGAGATTGACAAGATTAAAGCTATCACTACTAACATACGGGAAGGTAACGATGATGACCGTGAGTTTGAACGTAGACTTAAGGTTTCCGATCAGTTATTAAAGGAAAGAGAAGTAGCTATTAAAGAGAGGGCTAACTAATGGCTAAAGACCCTAGATTAGTAAGAGCAGGAGTTAGCGGTTTTAACAAACCTAAACGAACTCCCAACCATGCTACCAAAAGTCATGTGGTGGTGGCTAAGGAAGGAGATAAAGTAAAGACTATCCGCTATGGACAGCAAGGTGTTTCAGGTGCAGGTAAAAATCCAAAGACTGCTTCAGAAAAAGCAAGACGTAAATCATTCAAGGCTCGACACGCTAAGAACATCGCTAAGGGCAAAATGAGCGCGGCCTACTGGGCTAACCGTTCTAAGTGGTGATCTGATGGCCGAATTATCTGAAGACACAGCGGTAACAATTCCGCTCAGGAATCTGATTGCAATGATTGCGTTTACATCAGTATCTACAATGGCGTACTTCTCTATACAAGAGCGGTTAAATACCCTTGAACATGCCTTAGACAAAACTCAGATGGACATAGAGTCTAACTCTGAGTTCCGTATTAAATGGCCCAGAGGCGAGTTAGGGGCGCTCCCTGCTGATGCGCGGCAAGATATGCTAATCGAATACACAGCGGGTCTTGTCGATAAACAAATAACTAAAAGTGAAGAACTCTTAGATGACATACATAACCTCAAGTTAAGGCTTGCCACTCTAGAAAAAGGTTTAAGTCCAGAATGAGAAGGCATGCGGCATACTGGGCAAACAAAAGCAAATGGTAGTAAACGTACGTTTTAATGTACGCTACAGTATACATTGTATAGTATATGAAACATAACAGGAGAATCAAATGCCACAAGGTAAAGGTACATACGGAAGTAAAGTTGGACGACCACCCGCAAAAAAGAAAGCTACACCTAAAGCAAAACCTGCGGCTAAAAGAGCAAGAGCGATGCCTCTAAATGCTAAACAAGCTAAGGCGGCTATACAGACTCTTAGAAATGATGCAGGGGCTAAGACTTACCGTAAGAACAAAGCTAAAAAAAACAGCAAGATATAGAAAATAGTTCTTGACATTTCTTTTCAAACGTGATATAATATAACTATACTATGTATTTAGTATATTTTATTTTAAATTAATAAACTGTCCTTTAGGAGAAACAGTAATGGAAGATAAAGAACTCGAAAAATTCTATAGAGCTTTTGAAGAAATGTTTAGAACAGAAGGTTGGAAAAACTTACTGAACGATCTTTCTCAAAATGCAATGCAGATCAATTCAATAGAAGCTTGTAAAGATGTGAAAGACCTTTCCTTTAGAAAAGGACAACTTTCAATGATAGCTAACCTGTTGAATCTTGAAACGCAAATAGAAACAGCCAAGCAACAGGCTGAGGAAGAGCAAGAAGAACTAGAAAACGAAGATGAAATTATTGAAGAGTAATCTAAGTTGGCTATAATAATTGACTTCCGATGCGACAACGGACATACTACTGAAAAGTTTATAGATTCTAAAACTACTGAAATAGAATGTCCTCACTGTTCGTTAATGGCTAGTCGAATCATATCTCCCGTTCGCAGTCTCTTAGACCCCGTTTCAGGTGACTTTGCAGGTGCTACCATGAAGTGGGCGAGAGACCGCGAAAGGAAGATTCAAAAAGAACGTAAGGCTAACTCCTAACCGAACCCTTACATACAATACACCTCCATAATGAGATTACTCACGGAGTTTAATAATGGCAACACTAATTGACGAGCGTCAACCTTTAGACGACACAACTGAAACTGAAAGCGTAACGGACATAACTAAACAAGAGCCTCCAGTAGAGCAACCTCTTGTAGATGAACAACCTACACAGGAACTTGAAGAACAGGAACTTCCTGATAAATACAAAGGTAAGAGCACAGCGGATATAGTGCGAATGCACCAAGAAGCTGAAAAACTCTTAGGTAAACAAAGTTCTGAAGTAGGTGAGTTACGTAAAGTTGTTGATGACTATATACAGACACAACTCTCAAACCCAGAAGCACCGCAACAAACTTCTGAAGACGAAGTAGATTTTTTCTCTGATCCCGACAAGGCAGTCGAAAGAGCTATTAATAATCATCCTAAGATTAAAGAAGCAGAGCAAGTATCTGCTCAATACAAACAAAATGCGGCTATGACCGAACTACAAAACAGACATCCTGATATGAAGGATATTCTGGAAGACGGTAAGTTCGTAGATTGGATCAAAGGATCAAAGATTAGAACACAGCTTTTTGCACAAGCAGATCAGCAGTATGATTATGAGGCCGCAGATGAGCTTTTCAGTAACTGGAAGGAACGTCAGCAAGTTGTAGACCAAACTGCCGCTAATGAGAAACAACAACGCAAAGACACTATTAAGGCCGCATCCACAGGAAATGTTAGAGGAAGCGGAGAGCAGTCAGCCAAGAAAATCTACAGGCGTTCAGACATTATTAAACTTATGAAGGACGATCCTGAACGATATATGTCATTATCCGATGAGATTATGCTAGCTTATCAAGAAGGGAGAGTCCGACACTAATTAATTTTATTTAAGGACTTGTATTATGGCTACATCAACTTACCCCGCCATGGGCGGAGCAGTAGACAACACTAGCGCGGCTACTTTTATTCCAGAGATTTGGAGTGACGAAGTAATTGCGGCTTATCAATCTAACCTAGTATTGGCTAACCTAGTCAAAAAAATGAGCATGACAGGCAAGAAAGGTGATACTATTCACGTTCCTAAGCCTACTCGCGGCTCTGCAAATGCTAAGGCAGAAAACACCGCTGTAACTATTCAGAATGCTACTGAGAGCGAAATCCAGATTTCAATCAACAAGCACTTTGAATACTCTCGTCTTATTGAAGACATTACTGAAGCACAAGCTCTAGCTTCTCTACGTCAGTTCTACACTGGTGACGCAGGTTATGCTTTAGCCAAGCAAGTTGATAACGACTTGTTTAACCTAGGTAAGTCTCTAGGTAATGGTGATGGATCAGATTGGACTCATAGCACTGTTTATAACTTTGCAGGTGGTTCTGGTATTGAAGCTTACGCTGTAGATTCAGTAGCTTCCACTGACGTATTTAACGATGCAGGTTTCCGTGCCGCTATTCAGGTATTGGACGATGCTGATGTTCCTATGGACAACCGATGTTTTGTTGTTCCTCCTTCCCTACGTAACGCTATTATGGGCGTTGATCGCTACATGTCTTCTGACTTTGTAGACGGACGAGGTGTACGTAACGGTCAGATTGGAAACCTATACGGTGTTGACGTATTTGTTTCTAGTAACTGCCCAATCATCGAAACCGCTTCCGCTAACTCAGCAGGTGGAGATGTTAAAGCCGCTTTGTTACTTCACAAGGACGCTATGGTTCTTGCTGAACAGCAGGGTGTACGTTCTCAGACTCAGTATAAGCAAGAGTTCCTTGGTACTCTGTATACTGCTGACACTTTATACGGTACGCAAGTAATGCGTCCTGAAGCAGGTGTTGTATTGGCTGTAAACGGCTAAGTAAGAAAACTAGGGACTCCTCTTTTATAGGGGAGTCTCTTTTTATTTTATTCAATAGAGGCGCTTATGGCTATATTTAGAGGCACAGGTGGTTCGGGTACTTCCACTAGTCTAGGCCAACTAGACGAAATAACTCAACAAGCCCTCATTGCTACAACTAAAGCAACCGAAGCCTCCCAAAGTGCTACCTCTGCTCTTAATGCTTTTGATAGTTTTGATGATACGTATTTAGGTGCTAAATCTACCGCTCCTTCAGCAGACAATGACGGAGATTCTTTATCTTTAGGTAGTCTTTACTTTGATACTTCTCAAGATGTTTTACGTGTTTATACAGGATCAGGTTGGTCAAGCGTGACTTCAAGTGGACAGTATTTACCTCTTTCTGGAGGAACCTTAACGGGCGATTTAAGTTTAAGCAATAATTCATTTAATAATTTTCTAATTGATGCAGGAAATTTTTAATAAAAATAGGGATTTAAGACAATGGCACAAACAATCAAAATCAAAAGAAGTTCGTCTACTACAGCGCCAACAAGCTTGGCCTCTGGTGAGTTAGCTTATAGTACTAAAACAGGTGTTCAAAAACTTTATTACGGTGACGGTACAGATGTTCTTGCCATTGGTGGTAAATCATACACAGACAAGTTAGACGGTATTGAAGCAGGGGCAACCGCAGATCAGACGGACGCACAGATCAGAGCCGCTGTTGAAGCCGCTTCAAATTCTAATGTTTTTACTGACGCAGACCACACCAAGCTAGACCTCATTGGTGCGGCCAACGGAACCAATGCCGCAGATGCAAGTGTTGTAGCCTCTGCAAATAACTTAGGAGTTATTAGGATTGGCGATGGCCTTTCTATAGCCGCTAATGGAGAAGTATCTGCTGATGAAGTAACAAGTACTTCTGTCACAAACGCAGGCGCTTTAATGGATTCTGAGGTAACTAATCTTGCACAGGTAAAGGCGTTTTCTTCAGCAGACTATGCTACAGCGGCACAAGGTACACTCGCTACAAACGCACTGCCCAAGTCAGGAGGAACCTTAACTGGAAATTTATCTTTTGGTGATAATGTCAAAGCGCAATTTGGTGCTAGTAATGACCTCCAGATTTACCATGACAGCAACAACTCCATAATCAAAGACGCAGGTTCTGGGGTGTTGCGGTATACAAGTAGCAGTTCTTCAGCCGCAGGGGTTGTATTTGAAATAGAAAACACAGATACGGATGCGGCCTCTGGCTCCTTTATACATTTCAAAGACTCATCGGGATTAGACCCTTGTAAAATAGGTGCTGTAGGTTCTAGCTTTTTTGTAATGAGTCCTACAAATGAATACATGATTAAAGCTAACAGCAATTCTGATGTAGAACTTTATCATGATAATGTTAAAAAGCTTGAAACGACTACTGACGGAATCGCAGTTAGCGGCGACATAGCATTGGGCGACAATAACAAAGTTCAATTTGGTAACGCTGTTGGTGGGGACTTACAGATTTATCACAATGGGTCAGCCTCCTACATAAGTGAAGTTGGTACTGGCAATTTAAAGATAATGGGCAGTAATCTTGAAATGAAAAGTACGTCTGATGAGATGTATTTAGATGCTACTCAAGATGGAGTCTTAAGGCTATATTGTGACAACCAAATTCGGCTAACAACGACAGGTACTGGTGTAACTGTCTCAGGCGATTTAAAAATAAACAATACAACTCTTGAGAACAGTCTTGAGACAGGTCACATTTACGCTCCTGAGGTTTTAGTTATTGACCCTGCTTCTCATTCTGCAAATACAGGAAAGGTAGTTATTGATGGTGACCTTGAGGTCAAGGGCGTAACTACAACGATTGACTCTACTACAGTAAAAATCGCTGATAACTATATTCAACTTAATACTGACCAAGATGAAAATAGCGCACCTCCTACTACTATGTTTTGCGGTATTCAAGTGGATCGTGGTAGCGAACAGTATGACTCAGGAATTTACTGGGTTGAGTCCTCCGATGAGTGGGTTGTAAACACTGGTGGTGCAGGTATTAACCGTTTGATTCACGACAGTAATTTTGAAGCCAAATATCCAACACTTGATGGCGGCACGTTCTAGTAAATAAATCTCTAGCGTATATACGCATATAGGAGAGCCATATGGCACAAACGATTAAGTTAAAAAGATCAGCGACCACAGGAAATGCGCCTACAGCTTCCCAATTAGCTTTGGGCGAGTTAGGTATAAACACGACTGATGGAAAGTTATTTCTAAAGAAAAGCGTTAGTGGCACTGAGTCTATAGTAGAAGTCGGTGGCCTACCCCTATCTGGCGGCACTCTCACAGGCAACCTATCACTTGGTACAAACAATAAGGCAATCTTTAACAGCCAGTTAGAAATCTATGGTGATGGTAGCCATAGCTACATTTCGGATGTAGGCACTGGAAACTTAATTATCAAAGGAACGCACCTTAATCTACGCGATGCAAACAATACGCTGTATATGGAAGCCCTCCAAGGCGGTGCTGTAACTTTACGCCACGCAGGAAATATTTCTGTAGCCACCACCTCCACAGGCATAGACGTTACTGGCTCAGTTGTAGCCGATGGTGTTCAGTCTACAGATGGCAACATCAAGGTTACAACTTTAGGTTCTTTCGTTGGTTTCAATTCTCAACGAGCAGGAGTTCCTAGCAGTGGCGGCTATCAACTTGGAAGGCTGAACTTTGATGCCTATAGCACAGGTACAACATTTGTATCTGGAGCGTCTATACAGTCGTATTCAGATGGTGCGGCTTGGACATCTTCTAGCACTCCTGCATACCTGTCTTTCCAAACAACGCCATCAGGAAGCACATCCTTAAAAGAAAGAATTAAGGTAGCCAACAACGGAGACATCAGCTTCTACAATGACTCTGCGGCACAAGGCTTGTTCTGGGATAGTTCTACCTCGCGACTAGGGCTAGGCGTTACGAATCCTGCCGTTCCTTTGCACGTTTCAGGCACAGTTAGAGCAGATATTGTTTCAGTTCAATCAGAGTTGTTTTTAGGCTCTTCTTCTATGGGCAAGCTGACACAAAGCGGTTCAAACTGGGTATTCAATACCTACGCAAGCGGTGCTTTTGGTGAGCGATTCAGAATTAAAGACACAGGAGTTGATGTCTCAGGTAGCGTGACAGCCCCTACTTTGATAGCAGGAGCTTATGGAGCAAGTGGTTCAGCAGGTGATGGATTTAGAATAAATAGCACAGATTTGTATGGACAAACTGACTCATCAGACAAAATACATTTATCAGCAGTTAGTGGCAACGCCACGTTCAGTGGGTCAGTGACAAGCACAGGGCTTACTTCAAACGCAGATGCAACAATTTCAACTTCTGGTTTTACCAGATTAAACATAAACTCCACGCGTACTTCAGGAAACATTGGAGGCGTTGAATTCAAAGCATCTGGAGTAATAAAAGGTCAAATTTTTGGCACTGTTGCAGGAGGCATTAAATTAAGTTCAAACGGATCAACTGAAGCCTTGACGATTAATTCAAGCCAAAACGTCAACATCCCCAATGGCGGCCTAATGGTGGGAAGTACCACTGCGCCTAGTGATAAGATAGAGATTTTTACCACTGACACAAACTCTGGGCTTAATCTCGTAGCTAATAACGGCAGCAATCAAAATTCACACAGTCCTAAATTAAAATTCAATGGTGAGTATCAAAGCAACGGACCGTTTATTCAGGGTTTAAACACAGGGGCGGTAGGTTACAAAGCCCTAGTATTTAACACAGTGCGAACAGACAATGATTATACTACATTGCCAGCAGAGTCCATGCGCATAGACTCATCAGGGAATGTGGGGATTGGTATTGATTCGCCCTTTTTCACAAATGCAACAAGAAAAACACTTAGTATAAACGGTACTGGTTCTTCTAATCTTTCATTTGGTGCTAATGGCACAGCCTACGGTAATATATTTGTAGCTTCAAACGAAATGAATATTGGGACACAAACGTCAGCAAACCCTTTAAAATTTGTTATAGGCGGCTCAGAAGCCGCAAGAATCGACGCCTCTCAAAATCTGTTGGTGGGTAGAACAAGTGCGTCAGGAGTTGATACTGATGGTCATGTTCTTTTTGGAAATGGCGTTAGTTATCAATCAAACACCGACAATGCCGCTCAATTTGTAAATAGAAACGGTACAGACGGGTCAATCACTTCCTTCTACAAAAACGGCACAGCCGTAGGTAGTATTGGTAGTGATTCTAATAGTCAATTTATGATTGGCTCTGGCGATACAGGTTTAACTTTCCAATCAAACACTGATGCTATTATACCAAGAAACACAGACGGCACAGCAAGAACCCAATTAATAAACTTAGGTACGTCAGGCGCGCAGTTCAAAGACCTCTACCTATCCAACAAAGCATATGCCAACTACATTGGTTCTTCTGGCGATACAAACACAAACATTTATTTTCCTACAGGCGACCAAATACGTTTTATTACTGGTGGCAACGAAAGAGCCAGAATAGACGCATCAGGGCGCGTGTTGGTGGGTAAGTCTTCACCGACAATATCAACCACAGGTGTTGAGTTACGTCCCAACGGTCAGGTTTTTGCAACTCAAAGTGGTAATTATCCTTTATTGTTGAATAGAACCACCAGTGACGGAGACATCATTCAGCTACGCAAAGACAACACAACCGTAGGTAGCATTGGTACTGCAAGCGGTGTTATGTACTTTGGTTCTGGAGATGTTGCCTTACGGACTAATCCAATTGGAGATGCTGTAGAACCTTTTAATACCACTAATACTAATGTCAGAGATGCTTTAATTGACTTAGGTTCATCAGCGGCTCGCTTCAAAGACCTCTACCTAAGTAACAATGCCACAGCCCAAAAGCTAACCCTAACCAAAGACCCTGTAGGCACATACACAATAGAGGTCGATGGTACTAACACTGGTCAGCCTAATCTTATTGTTAAGCAAAGTACGAGTGAGAGACTCAGGATTGATAATCAGGGGCGCGTGGGTATTGGTACTAGCAACCCCTATGGTTTGATGCACTGTCAGGATAGCTCAACAATTAATTTAATTGGTACAAACTCTGGTGCTGATGGTCAAACAGACACTACTGTTTTGTCTTTAATAGGTCAAGCGCGTGGATACAACAACAACCTACCCAAACTAGCCAGTATTGACTTTAAGACAGACCCAACAACTTGGTATAAAGGAAATATTACATTTAATGTAGCAAACAGTGATGGCACTGACCCATCTTTAACACCGCTTGAAGCCATGCGTATTTTTTCTGACGGTGATGTATCTATCGGAATGACCTACAATTATGCGAAGCTAAACGTCAATGGTGACATTCGCGCAGAAAACTCTAAATTCCTTGCGGGGCGTGAAAATGCGTCAGCCCCCGCCTTTGCATTCCATGATGATCATGATACAGGGATATTTAACATTAACCCGAATATTCTTGGTTTTGCTACTGGTGGACAGGAAGCCGCACGTATTGATGCTAGCCAAAATCTGTTGGTGGGTACTACTGACTCCACTCCATATAACAACAATGCTGGAAGCACTGCTGATAATGGAATCGTTCTATCAGAAGCAGGTTGGTTAGCAGCTGCTCGTTATCAAGGTACTGTAGCTTTTTTAAATAGAACTGATAACGATGGAGATATTGCAGTATTCCGCAGAGACGGCACAACCGTAGGTAGTATTGGTAGCTTATCAGGAACCCAAATTGTCATCGACAGTGGCGGCAACCGTTCTGGAGTACGCTTTGAAGATAACGGTTTACTACCCCGTAAAAACTCAGCAATGGCTGACGGAACGGTTACATTAGGAAATCCGTCATACAAGTTTTCTGACCTCTACCTGTCAGGGACGGCAAATGTCCAGTACGCAGGCGCAACTGACACTGGTATATATTTCAACGGTTCATTCAACGCGGTAGTGCCTTATCGCCCAGACACTGGTGTCGCTGTAGATGATTACTTAGATTTAGGTGTCTATTCTCACAGATGGGATGATATCTTTGCGACCAACGGCACTATTCAAACCTCAGACCGAAACGAAAAGCAAGACATTGAAGACCTTACTGAAGCCGAAGAACGTGTAGCAGTAGCGGCTAAAGGCTTACTCAAGAAATTCCGATGGAAATCAGCAGTGGAAGACAAAGGTGATGACGCTCGTATCCACTTTGGAATCATAGCCCAAGACCTACAGGATGCATTTGAAGCCGAAGGTTTAGACGCAGGTCGCTATGGAATGTTCACCAGTAATACGTGGACTAATGAAGACGGTGAGGAACAAACAAGAATGGGTGTTCGCTACAGTGAACTACTCGCATTCATAATTTCAGCAATATAAAGAGAGGATAATCTCATGGCAGTAACGTGGACAGTAGTACAACTAGAGCGCAATGCAAGTGACGATGGTGTAATCGTTGCACATTGGCGCGCATCAGACTCAGAGGAAGTAGGCACTGGCGATGACGCAGTGAACCATTATGGTAGTTCGTATGGAACCACTGGTTTCACTCCAGACGCAGACTCAGATGACTTTGTAGCGTTTGACGACATCACAGAAGAGACGGCTGTTGGATGGGTCAAAGATTCTATGGGAGAAGAGCAAGTGACTTCCATTGAAGAGTCTATTGCTAACCAGATTGCAGAGTCAAAGGCTCCTTCAGTTGTTGCAGAGGTTCCTTGGTAATGAGCGAGAAAGGCATAGTAATTCCTACATGGGCTATCCCATTAGTAGTATCTTTATTTGTAGGTGCTATCTCCTATGGGGCGGCACAAGCAAATGCTGAAAGCACTACTACTGAAGTTAAGCGTATTGAAGTCATTGTTAAGGAAACAGCTAAGAAGGCACAAGAGAACGGTCAGGCTCAAGCTGTAACAGAAACAAAGGTTGATGCGATTGTTGAGTCTCTTGCTAGACAGGAAAAGATACAAGAAAAGACTAACGATCAAATCTCTGCGTTAGTGCAAGCGTTATTGGCTAAACAGTGAGAATGGTCTTTGCTTTGATCTTCTTTGTCAATGGTGAAATTGATGAGAGCAAGACCAGATATTACGTTAACAAACACGCGTGTGTCTATATGTGTCAAGAGTTAGCTAGACCTTCACGAAAGTATGAAACTGTTGACTGTATTTGTAAGGTGACTTGGGTAGACAATTCGACACGAGTTATAAAGTGAAGACCCTTGTGTTTGTTCTGATGATTCAGACAATCAG
>Ga0209307_1000298_pt1 | contig 36737 bp, 45 predicted proteins | sample COGITO_mtgs_1105_FD_185519 | JGI IMG/M metagenome (GOLD analysis project Ga0209307, IMG submission 185519) | Pelagic marine microbial communities from North Sea - COGITO_mtgs_110530 (SPAdes) (version 2) | ecosystem: Environmental > Aquatic > Marine > Epipelagic ... | reverse complement strand
ATCATCATCATCATCATCTGATTTTTCTTTATCTATTTTAGATACAACATCATTCGGACTTAATGATGGATTTGGTAAATCTAATTGATTAAATGTAGATACTTCTTCTTCTTCAATTTCTTCATGACATAAATTAAATGTTAATAAAGTGATCAATTCATTTTGCTCATTTTTTGTATTGAAAAATATATCATAATCTGAACCTGTAATAGATACATTTTTTTTATCAATAGTATCAATATTATCAATTCCTGGACCCTCTTTTTTTTTAAACGTTAATCTTTTTATTTTAGGTAATATAAAAGCTTTCAATCCATTTTTCCCATACAATTTTATAAATCCACCGTGTGATTTAATGTCTCCTATTTTTTGTATTGTTTTTCCAGAAACCCATTGATAATTTTCTGAAACAGTTTCTGTTTTATCTTTATTTACTATAATTGTTGACTTCTTAATTTTCTTTTTATTAATATCAATATTCAATAACGAACTAATAACATTTAAATCTGTAGATTCAAAAAAATTTAATTTTATATCACACATTAATAATAGTAAAGATAATTTATTTAAAAATATTATTAAAATATATTTTAATGAATAAATTTTATGATAAAAATAAATTAGAAGTTGGAATAGATGAAGTCGCGCGTGGATGTTTAGCTGGACCTGTATTTACGGCTGCTGTAATATGGCCAAATAATTTAAATTGTGAATTGGAAAAAGAAATCAAAGACTCAAAAAAATTGTCAAAAAAAAAAAGAAATTTTTTAAGATATTATATTGAAGAAAATGCTATAGATTTTTCTGTAAGTTACAAAGATAATAACGTAATTGATAAATACAATATATTAAATGCTACTCATATGGCAATGCATTCTGCTATTGATAAACTTAATGTTATTCCAGATTTAATATTAGTTGATGGAAATTCATTCAATCCATACTATAATAAAAATGAATTATTAGAACATTTGTGTATAATTGGTGGTGATAATAAATATATTTCAATAGCTTGCGCAAGTATTTTAGCAAAAGAATATCATGATGAATACATTCATAATTTATTAAATAATGATGAAAATTTGAAAAAATATGATTGGGAAAATAATGTATGTTATGGTACTAAAAAACATATTGAAGCAATACAAAAATATGGATTGTCAAAATACCATCGAAAAACATTTGGAATTTGTAATAATTATAATACTTAATATTAATGGTTAAAAGTGTAAAACTTAAAATGATTTTGTTAGGTGATGCTTATTCCGGAAAAACATCTATAATGAACCGATATTTTAATAATGTATTTGAACATGATAGTAAATCTACTATTGGTGTTGATTTTTTTAAAACAACCCTACAAAAAAATGATACCAATTATTCTATTTTTATATGGGATACAAGTGGACAAGAAAAATTCAATAGTATTATAAAATCATATTACCGAAATATGACTGTTGCTATATTAGTGTTTGATTTATCTAATAAAGAATCTATTTTTAATATACAAGATTGGTTAAATAGTATAAATATGTATTGTCATAAAGATATTATAATATATTTAGTTGGAAATAAATGTGATAAAGAAATAACTATAGATTATGAATTTGTTGATGAATTATGTAGAAATAATAATATTATTTTTTTAGAAGTTTCTGCTAGAAATAATATAAATATAAATAGATTAATAGATACTATAATGAATAATATAGATACACAAATAAGTAATTGTGTTTTAAAACCAAATAATTTTAATGGTTTAACTATGAAAGAATCATTTAATTTTAATGAAACATATTATAAAAAAAAAAAAAAAAACTGTTGTACTATACTATAATATTCATCATATTTATTAATAATGATTCAATGTGTATTATAGATTTGAATGATTTATGTATATTTTTATTTATATCAGAATATAAATCAATTAAATTTATTTTTTTAGATAGTGAAATATTTTTAAGTAAATTATTAAATATAGTATTTATGATAAAATGAATATTATAATTTTTAGATATTAGTTCATATAAAATATCTCTAATTTTTATTATATTACTTACTTTTTTAGATATAATTAATTTAATTATTTTAGTTGTGTAATAATTATATGGTTCTATATATTTAGTAACAGTGTTAATAGTTAAAACTGGAATTAATGTATTTAGATTCACGTCATTATCTAATGTATTAATATCAATATTAATATTATTATTTTTTAAAAAATTATATACTTCTGTTTTAGATGGTTTTGGAATTTTTAAGAGTAAAAAAAATCCTTTGAAAAATGTATTTACATTAGATTTATTTGATATTAATATAAATTTAATACCATGTTGTTTCTCTAAAATATTTTTTAGTATTAATAATGAATAATAATTTATATATTCAATATTTTTTATTATAATTAATTTAAATTTACATTTATTATTTATATCTGTATTAGAACATAAATATAGTAATAATTCATCAAAATTTTTTTTATTAAAATATTTATCTAATATTATTTCAAAATGATAATCGCTTGAATTAAATTTTAACTCTTTATTATTTATTTTAATACAGTTTTTTTTTGATACAATATTTATTTTATAAAATGAATTTATAAGACACCGAGCAATAGTTAATTTTCCACTACCTTCTGAACCATACAATAATATATTAGATATATCATTTTTATATAATCTTATTAATTTAGATTTTAATTTGGTATGTAATTCAAAATCATCAATATATACTGGGTTGTATTTATTATAATTCATCTATTTAATCATATTATTTTCTTTAATGTGTTTTAAAAATATATTATATAATTATAATGAATCTTTCTAATTTATATATGAACATACCAAATTTAGGATTAATACTATATTATATTGTATTTATTGTAATAATTCCATCAATACTTTTTAAAAAATCAATAATGTTATTAAAATATTATTTACCAATGACATTAGTAATAGCTCATTTATTTACTCTTGTTGGAAATAAAAAAGTAATTGGAAACTTGTACACATTAGAACCAAATACATTAATATCAAAAATATCAACTTACATAATAAATATTATAGCTTTATTTGGTATATTATGGCAAATTAAAGATTATAGTCCAAAGAACATGTTATTTTCAGGAATAATTTTACTAGTTCTTGTGTTTGTAATTTCAAGAACAGTATTAAAAGATGTATTAGACCATGTTAATAATAATTTAGAAGAAGAGCACAAGTATAATTTGCCATTAGTATTTGTTGGATGTGTGTATGTTTTACTATTAATTATAATTCAATATGGCATGATAAAAATATCTCACAAATTTATTGATGAAGGAAACAATCTAACTAAAACTCAACAATTTGTTAAAAACTTTGATTTAGCAAATATTAATTCTTTCAACAACAAATTGCGTTAAAGAAATTGTAAATAAGATAGTGTCTATTAATATGGATAGTATTGTTCATTTTGAAGCGGCTTTGTTTTCTAATTTACAAAGTGAATTCCAAAAATTAATGAATGCATTACAAAAATCAACTAATACACACACACTTAAAAAAATATTATTATTAAATGAACAAATGAGATTATTGGAAAATATGATGTATGAACTAAAAATTGATATTTATTCTAATAATACATCATTAAATTCTGATAATAAACAAATGATTGAGGACTATTCCAAACATCAAGAAGTTATTGATAAATTTAAACCATTAATGTTATACTATAGATTCTTATTGAACTAATATTCTTATGATATGTTTAAAATGTGTTTTTAAAATTTGATTTAAAAAATTCTTGTAATTTATAATTAATGTTGTCTTTAATTCAAAAAAGATTTTTCCGGGAAGCTGTATACAATACAATATTTCCAAAAACAAATATATCTAATGGAACTAAATTAATTTATGCAAAAGATATTATTTACAATTGTTTAAAGAAACAAGGTGTATCAGATGCTTTTATTTATTCTGGTGGTAGTATAATGCCAATAATAGACACATTGTATGATGGAGATATTAATTACTATGTTAATTCTCATGAACAAAATTGTGGACATGCTTTAACTGGTTTTTCTAAATCTAATTTAGAACATACTAAAAAAGCAGTAGTTATGACTACAAGTGGACCTGGATTTACGAATTTAATTACACCAATGTTAGATATGACAAATGATTCAACACCAGGAGTTTTCATAACTGGACAAGTACCATTATCGGCAATTGGTACTAATGCTTTTCAAGAAGCACCATCAGTTGCCTTAAGCAAACATGTAACAAAATATAGCACACAAATAACAAGTATAATGGATATAGAAAGTGAATTTGATAAAGCATTTGATATTGCTTACAGTGGAAAAATGGGAGCAGTTCACATTGATATTCCAAAATGTATTGCTTCAAGTAGTATTCTAGAGGATGAATATAATTATTTATTAAACAACCAAATTACAAATTATTATCCAGCAATTGATTTTGATATGTTTAATATAGAAAATTATGATATAGATAATTCTGTAAATGCAATTAATAATAGTAAAAAACCAGTAATATATTTAGGTCAAGGATGTGTAAATGATTATGAACTTCTTAGAAAATTTGCGATAAATGGAAATATACCAGTTATTTCAACCATTCATGGATGTGGTATATTTGATGAAACACATGATCTTTCATTACAATGGTGTGGAATGCATGGAAATGCTACAGCTAATTATACTTTACAGGAGGCAGATTGTATAATAGCGATTGGATCACGGTTTGATGATAGGACAACTGGATTAGTTGAAAAATACGCACCAAAATGTTTTGAAGCCTATAATAATGGTTATGGTGGCATTATTCATGTTAATATTGAAAAAGAAGAACTGAAAAAGGTTGTTGATAGTCATTATAATTATAATATGAGTTGTAATGATTGGTTAAAAAAAGCTATAACTAATATTAAATATGATTCTAGAACAAACTGGTTATCATATATAGACACTTTAAAAAAAAAGCATCCGTTTACATATAATGAAGTTCCTAACAAATTATTTATGGAAAATGTATTAGTTGGAATGTATGAAAAAACGAAAGAGAAAAATACTATTATTACAACAGGGGTTGGTAACCATCAAATGCAAACATATCAATACATTAAATCAAGTTATCCAAAAAAAATATTGTCATCTGGATCATTAGGGGTAATGGGTGCTGGATTGCCATATGGAATTGGTGCTAAAATTGCTAATCCAGATAAAATGGTTATAGTGATTGATGGAGATTCTAGTTTTAATATGACGTGCAGTGATATGAAAACTGTAGTTGAAAATGACATACCAATTAAAATTGCTATTATGAATAATAATTCACAAATGATGGTTACAATATGGGAAAAATTATTTTTCAAACAAAGATATACAGCAACACTAAATGAACGGAACCCTGAATTTACAAAATTAGCAGAAAGTTATGGAATAAAATCCATAAGTTGTGATTCTTTAGAAGACTTAGACCAAATATTAGACACATTTATTAATTATCCTAAAGCAATTTTATGCGAATTTAAAATAGAACAAGGTATATGTCTACCATTAGTCGGTCCAGGTAAAGCATTAGATGATATGATTTTACCAGAAAATTATGATACTAAAATAAATGAAATGAATAATAAAAATCTATTAGCACCATCTTAATCTTTTATATACAATGTATTGAATAATTTATCTGGCCATATATTTGTGACACAATAATTGTATTTTGAATATGTATGATGTGTGTTGTGATGATTTGCTAAACTAGGTAAATATGATGGATACCAATGTAAAATAGTATGTATTATATAATATTTAAGAAAGGCAAAAATACCTACATATAATTGATAATATACACAAAATGCTATTACTATTATAGGCCATCTTTCAATTCTTATATTCATTTTTTTATTTACTATATTTTCTCTAACTTGTTTGTGATGTATGTAATGATTAGAATTATTAATTAAATGTAATGTATAATGTATAGTCCATTCGCATATGGGAGAAACAACTAGAATTATAAATAAATAGTCTAAATATAGTATCATTTATAAAAAATAACATAAAATAATCTTAAATAGTATTAAATTATTGTGTTTTTTTTTCTAAATTATTTTTTGTTTTTTATAGTAAAATTTCGGGTTATAGTTCCACCAACATTCATTATGTTATACTTTTTCTTTATCTTTTCGTAATATAATCTTGTCTTTTTCAAAATTTTATTGGGTTGTATTAATCATTATTAATTGTAATATATTTAATTATGAATATTGAAGTATTTTTCAAGGTTTTTCCATACAATAACAAACACAACATTTTGTATACCATGAATCAACATTCTTGTTTTTAGTCCTCTTAAGAAAAACTCGCTGTAATTTTTGTTTGTATAAATATCGGTAATAGTCGACATATAACTTACAGCGATTGGACTTGATTGTTTATTAATTTTAAGAATCCGTAATGGATTAGTTAATATATCACTAGCTAATGATGATGATAAACCAATTAATCCATTTTTAATATTAAATTCTATACCAGATGTATAATTAGCTTTATATTTACTATCTAAATAATTATGAATATTAAACCAAACATAGGTACCAATAAAATTATTTAATATCCAAGGAGTAGCGCCATAATACAATATATTATAACCATTTGATTTTATTTTCTTTTTTAACATATTTACGCCTTTTTTACCCTCAACTTGAAGGACTACATCTAATGTATCTAACGGAATAAGAGATAGTTTTGTTAAACTTGAAATTGTTGAAATAAATAGTAATTGTTCATTTTGTGTAAAATTACTATGTTTGCTATAATAATAACCATTCAGTTCAGCGAATTTACAATTGGAAGCAACAATCAAAGATGGTATATAACCTCTGTAAAATCTTAAAATTCCACCATTATTGTATAGTGTTTTGAATGTAGTTCTAAAGTCTGTGCCATATCTATATTGGTAATTATTTATTGTTCTTAGCCATAACAATGATGATACTTGAATTACACCACTTGTGGTACCAGTTTTAAGAGCATTAGTAGAAGACTCAATGAATGAACTAGTATGTTCTATCATTTATTTTTGTTATTACAAAATAATTTATTTCAATTTTATTTGTATGTATATTATATGTCTAAATCTGAAACAGATTGGAATATTATAGATACTAAAACTGATGAAAAACTAAACAAAATAGATACTAAATTAGATTTATTATTATCTAAAAATGATAATTTTATTTTAAATAAAATAGAAAATATTGAAAAGCAAATAGAGTTGTTAAAAGAAAAAATAGATTCATTAGAATCAACTAATTCTACACGATTAGCAAATCATGTATGGAGATCACAATCTGGATTGCTATCTGTACCAAATTTATCAAATCATTATTTAAATAGAAATACATCATATGATAATTCTAATAATATAGACTAATCTTACTCTTGTACTTGTACTGGCATAACTGGATGATCTATTGTATCTGTACAATTAAAAATACCAAGCATTAAATTAGATATAGATATAAGAACACCATATATACCAAATCCAATACCAATAGGCGATATTCCAATAACTAACAATGACATAATTATTTGACAATATGACCTGCTATAATGTATTACTGGTTCAACATCAACATCTTTATTACTATATTCTACAAATAATACTACAGGAATATTTACAAATACTAATACAGATATCACTAATTTACACAAATCAAATTCATTATTAGATACATCAATAAATCCACTTATACTACTTATAAATAATCCAACGTAACTAATAAATGTTAAATATTTAACTATATTGATAATTCCAAACATTTAATTATTTATTCTAAATTATCTATAAATTATTTATTTTTATATTTTAAGTAATAAATTTAAAGAAATTATTACACAACTAATTATTGAACTATGAAAGCACATATCATTAAGGCTTTAGAAAAAAAATTGAGGTTTAATAAAATAAAAAGCGATGAGTCTGATGGTATTTTAACATCAGATGATGAAGAAGAAGTTTCAAAATCGGTTATATATAAATGGTACAATAATCGTTATTTTTCTATTAAATATTTAGGCCGTGGTACATTTTGTAGAGTATGGTTAGTATATGACATAATAGATGATACTTTTTATGCTATGAAAATATATTTTCCAAACTATTATGAAGATTCATTACATGAATTTAAGATGAATAATCTAGTAAAAACGAATAATAATATAATAAAAATGTATGATAATTTTGTATTAGATAAAAGTAATATATTTATATATGAGCTTATGGGATTAACGTTATTAGATGTTATGGATTTATATGACAATTTAATACCAATTAAAATTGTAAAAAAAATAACACTAAATATATTGAAAGGATTATCAGAACTTCATTCAAACAATATTATTCATTGCGATTTAAAACCTGAAAATATAATGTTTAAACAATTAAATCCAAATATTAATAATATATTAGTTGTATTAAAAAATATAAATTTAAAATCAACGTATGAAAAAATGATTTTAGACAATTTACCAGATGATTATAATATATTAGATAAATGTAAAAAAAAAAATATAAAAAGAAAAGTAAAGACCAAATGTTTATCTGTATTAGGAAATATTATGAAATCTGAATTAGAACAACAGTTATATTATGATGATGACGTATTAGTATTTGATGAAAATAGTGTTTGTAAAATAATTGATTTAGGAAATAGCGACATTGTTGGACACGACAATATTGATGAAATTAATATACGATGTTATAGACCACCAGAAAATATAATGAATGAATTTTACAATGAAAAAGCCGATATATGGGCATTGGGATGTATATTGTACGAACTATTTGCTAATGATTATTTATTTGATATTCAAAATAATATAAGTGATATAGAAAAAAATAGATTACATTTAAGTGATATGTTTAAAATAGTTGGATATCCATCAAAAACAGAAAGATTAAATTGTGATTTTTTTAAAGAGTTATTTGATATTAAAGGAAATATAATTAATTATCACAATACTAAAACTATATGTTTAAAAGAATCATTTAGTGATATTTATAATAATGAAAAAGATGCTATAGATAAATTTATTAAAAAATTATTAGATGGTAATGTTATAACACGTTGGTCAACTAAACAATTATTAAATGACATATGGATAAATAGTTAAATATATTTAGCGGTTAAAAATAAAAAAAAAAAAATTTTTAAAATTTATAACATGTCTAAAATATCGATGCCTTCAACTGATACATTATCTCAAGCCGCAAAATTATCAATTAAAATATCAAAACCTATATGCTTTTACTTTTACATTGATTCATGTAAAAATAGTGCATCCATTGTAAATGCTGATGGTGAAAAAATAATATACAAAAATAAAGAAGAACATACATCTCCAATCAAAAACACATACAAAGTCGGAAATGAATATTTAGTAGTAACAGAAAATACTATATATATAATATCATGTAGCACGCGTGTTGGACAATAAAAATTTATATTTTTTTAATTTAATGATTTTTAATCTAAAAAAAACTATATTTAGTTTTCATAATAAACGATATATTTCACAACAGAAATTAAGACATTATTTACTTGAAAAAAGACAAAATAAATGTATTTTATGTAACTATAATTATCCATATAAAATATTAGAAGCCGCGCATTTAAAACCTAGAACTGTACTAAATGAAAAAGAAAATGTCGATTATAATAACGTAGAATTTATGTGTCGAAATTGTCATAAATTTTATGATTTAGGATTGATTAGTGTTTTTAATGGGTTAATAATAAAATCTAAAGAATTACATAATTATAGTTATAATATATCGAATAAATATATTGATAATTATAATTTCAATAATGCATTGTACTTTAATTATCATTTTTATACTATTTTTATAAAAAAGGAAACAAAAAATAAAATAAAAAATAATTATTAATTAAAAACTAAACTAAACTATAGTGTACTATTTAAATATTAAAGTGTTTAGACATAAACTTATTTTTAGCTTGTTTCTTGAAAAACCAACCATTCAAATCACCTCTCCACCATCCACCTTCATAATAATTAACTCCACTATATATGTAATTATTATCAGATTTCAGAACCCAACCTTTACCATATTTAATAAATTTTGGAACTGGTTTATCTTCATTTGTTAGAAACTCACTATCTCCATGTACACATTCAAAACTTTCTTCTGTAATACTAGATGTCAATGTAGTTGTTTCTTCTTCTACACTATGTTCTTCAGAATCTTCTTGTTCAGATTTAATAATTTTAGCACCCATATTCATCAGTTCATCAACATATTTAGCCTTGAAAAACCAACCCTTTTGTTTCTTATTCCAAAATCCAGTCATAAAATATTTGGTACCATAGAGTTTATCATTTTTAGATGTTTTAAGCAGATATCCAAGCTTGTATTCTTCCAATGCCATATCAGACAAATCAAGTCCAGAAAAATCTGCCATTTCAGACTTTACAGTTTTTTTAGTTTTAGTAGTTTTTTCCTCTGTAGTATCAACCCCAGTATAGACACTTACACCGGTTTCAATAAGCCAATCATACATATTTTCCTTAAAAAACCATCCATTTTGTTTTGACATCCACCATCCACCATGAAAGTATTTTTCTCCAAAATTATCATCATTTGTTTTAGGTACAATCAAATATCCTTTTCCATAAGAATACATAGTCATTGTTGAAAGATCAATTTCAGTTCCTTCAACAAATTCTGGTGTATCATATTCAATGTCGTCATCTTCTTCAACTGATACTTGGGCTCCATTTTCAATTAGCCAATCGTACTGATTTGCCTTAAAGAACCACCCATTTTGTTGTGGCATCCACCATCCACTATGAAAGTATTTTTGACCAAAATGTTCATCATCTGTTTGAGGCATCAACAGATATCCTTTTCCATATTCCCAAAGTGTCATAGTTGTCAAATCCGATGATGTTACAGTAGTACAGATGTGTGTTACTTCTTCTTCACTATCAGTTTCAACCGGCTCATTATCAGTTGTCAGTTTAGCACCAGATTCAATTAGCCATTCATAGTCATCTTCTTTGAAAAACCAACCATTTTGTTTTGGCATCCACCATCCATTATGAAAATATTTTTCACCACTATTTTCATCATCTTTTTGAGGCATCAACAGATATCCTTTTCCATAAGACAATACTGTCATTGATGACAAATCTGTAGTAAGGGGCTCTTCTTCGTCAAACTCAGAAACAGTTGCTCCATTTTGAATAATCCAATCATATTCAGATTTCTTAAAGAACCATCCATTTTGTGATGGAACCCACCATCCATTATGAAAATATTTCTTACCAAAATAATCACTATCTGTTGGTGGTTCAAGGAGATAACCACTTCCATATTTCCAAACAATCATATTACTAAAATCAAGTTCTGGATCATAATCAGTATCAGTCATTTCAATCAATGTTTTCGCAGCATCAAGTTCGTCATCGCTATAAATAGCATCATAGATCTTGATACATTTAGTTTGATGAATATAAATAGCACTTGTTTCAGAACAATTTTTTCTCATATAAGCTTTAGCCTTAGCTTTAGTATTGAAATATGATGTATAAGTACTACCATCACTTGTTAGTTCCGTAAGTGTGTAAGATGATTTCTTGGCTTGGTTGTCCAAAAATTGTTGCATGTATTTAAAAGTTGTAGTCATTGTATTTGTTTTTATACTTACATTATTCAATTAATTCTTAAATCAATTTTATAAAATCATAATAAAATTGTATATAGTTAAAATATAGTAATTAATCTAATTTATTTAGGAGTCTTGAAAAAAGATATACTACAATAATCAGTCCTAATATATAGTACAAATAATACTTATGGGTGCCATTTTGAAATTTAATAGATCGGTTTATATAATATTTGGAAACATCATTTAATGCTAATGCTAAAACAACCATAAAAATATAATTAATAGTTGTTATCATGTTTTTATATTTTTTGTCTGAATTATTATTGGCATTATTATTACTATTTTCATTAATATAAACTAATTCTTGAGCTGTATTAATATTATTCATACTATTTAAACTATTTGGATTTGTCATTACATGATTGTTCATCGCTGCATTGTTCATCGCTGCATTGTTCATCGCTGCATTGTTCATCGCTGCATTGTTCATCGCTGCATTGTTCATCGCTGCATTGTTCATCGCTGCATTGTTCATCGCTGCATTGTTCATCGTACCATTGTTCATCGCACCATTGTTCATAGAATTCTGATTCATGGTTGTTAAATCTAATTGAATATTATTCATCTTTATATTATTATCATTTATTTTATTATTAGTAGTATTTAATAAATTTGACTCTATTTTAGGTATTAAGTTGATATTATTATTAATACTATTTTTATCAAATACAATTGGTTTTGTTAATGGTTGATTTGCTATTTTATTATTAGATGGATTAAAATTGTTTTCTTGATTACCATTCAATAATGGTGAATTATTTATAATAGAAAAATAGTCATCGTCGCATCCACAATCTTCGTCTAGAAGTTTCATATATTCTATTACAATATATTAATTATGCCATAATTTTGTTTATTAATATGCCTTTTACAAAAATTATTGTTTTTTTTTGAATGAGTACATTGTATTTTTCCATAATTTTTTTTCCATATATAAGCTATACAATTATTTCTATTATATTCATTATGTTTAATGAATGGTTTGTTTATTTTTCGTATTAAATATTTATTCTCATATGATTGATAATCAATCGTTAAATTATTTATATCGTAAAAATCTCTTAATATTTGTCTTTTATAATTATTTAAAATATTATCTAATTTGGTCATTGTATGAACAGATATATAAAAATCCATAATATAATTTATATATGTAAAAAATATTATTTCAATTTTATTATGTTGTATTAATTTATAGGATGAGTGATGAGGGATTGATTTTAAGCGCACCAGCACCAGCAAACGCGGATGATGATGGCGCTAACGAAGATATGGGTGAACATGATTACGAAAATATGGATGGGGAGGGGGGGGCGGATCAAATTATGACTCCATTGGAGGAGGATACTTTAGCAGATGTAGCACCAGCAAGCGGGACCGGGTCGAACACATCGTTAGTACCGGTCACTAATGCCAAGGCTAAGAAAGACTGGAGCATGTTGGGAAATTTAAAAAAAAGATTAGGGCAATCCTCAAAGTCAACTACTTTTACAGCGGAACAGAGGGAAGATATGAAAAAACAAAGGAAGGAAGCGGAGACGCAGAGAAAAAGAGATGAAAAACAAAGGAAGGAAGCGGCGACGCAGATAAAAAGAGATGAAAAACAACGAAAGTCTGATGCTTCACTGGCTAAAAAAAAGGAAAAGAAAACCAGAAAGGATGAAGTGAAAGAGGCAAAAAAAAGAAAAAAAGAAGAGGCCCAAAAGAAAAAGTTGATGAATAAATTAGACAAATCTGTGGAACAAAGGGACAGTCAAGAAATGAAAATGGGAAGCGAAGAGGGAAAAGTTCAGACTAATGTGGATGATGAGGGGGGGGAGAACACATCAGACGCCGAGACTTCATCACAGCTAGTTGAAGGGGAGGATAGAGTTGAAGGGGTGTCCAATAATGATGTAGGTGGTAATGGGAAGGGTGATAATGTGGTGGGGAATAAAGGTACTGAAAAATCACCTATAGCACAAAATGTTAAGTTAGAGTTAGGAGGCAAGACCAAATTGGAGGATTGTACTGCCCCCATTAATTATACCGATAATAATGGTAATCTTTCAATGACTTTTTGTCCAGACCACGCTAAAACTACTGCGCAACAAAACATGCCTGTTAAACATGAACTTATCACAACTCTCTTACAACTAGCACACCAGTTAGCAACACATTCCGATCCAGGGAAGGCACAAGACCCAGCAGCCTCATCAACAGCCTCATCAATAGCCTCATCAATAGCCTCATCAACAGCCATCCCTCCTCCTCTCACAGAGCCGGCAGCAGCAGCGCAAGTCCATCGAGGAACAGGTTCAGATCCTGCCCCCCCCCCCGCCGCTGCTGCAGCAGCACAAGAGGCAGCAGCCCTAACCAACGAAGGAAAGTTAATAGTGAATATTATGAAGGCATCATTAATAGAAAGCCCATCCGAGGTCTTCCCGAAATTATTTTTAAAAATAATTAATTCTGGCACCAAAAAAAACGCGAATTAAGTGTATATGATGTACAACTAAAAGAAAAATACAGTCTATCTAATTATTATAAATCGAAAAAAGATAAGATCCTGATGAAAATGTGGTGGGCCGTGCGCCACCAAATTACACTTATCGCCAATCAAAACAAAAAAGACTTCAGCGGCGAAGAGAAAAGAAAAAAGAAAAAAGAATATAAGGCTGCTGCTTTAAAAGCCAAAGACCAGCATCAAACGCTAATCTCGCTGTCCGGCTTCTCACACGATGTTGATGAAAGCGAACAAGAAAAAATAGATGCCATTTTTGAACAACAGAAAACAAAGCTTGATGTTGAAATAATTGACAATAAGGAGGTCTTGCCAACCAGTAAACCACTAGTAATGGAAAATTTCATAAAGACATTTGACACTAATTATTAAACAAAATAAACTCTCTAAATCAGATAGTAACCAAAAAACTAAAAAAAATATTATATTATAGTAATGTTTGGTATATGTATTTGGTATGAATTAAATCCTAAACTATGTATCAAGAAATAAATAAATATTTATCAACTAAATGTAAAGCTCAAATACACACGCCACATTTGACAGCTGAAAAAAAGTTAGATATAAAAAAGGCAAAAAAAATATATCAAATTATGTTCCAATTCGATTTTACAAAAATGGTAATATATATCAAACTAAAACAACTAATTTTTACAGTCTTCAGCAAAATTACATTGATTCAAATAAAAGATTATATCATGTATCTTTAAGCTATAAAGTTAATAATCCATTTTTACAATGTAATATTGATTATTGTAATACATTAGATTTACCTAATATTTAGTATAACCATATCATTATGGAATTGTGATAATGTTTATACTAAATATTGGTATAAAATTTGTTTGTAATTTTAATTTTCTAATTCAATGCGTATATCTTGATTACAATTTGGACATTTAATATTGTTTTGAAACCATTCATCTATACATTTGATATGAAAACTATGTTTACATTTTTTTATTTCCCTTACTATATCATTTTCATTTATTGGTTCTAAACATATAGAACATTTTTCAAAATCACTTTCTGATACATCTTCATCATATTTTTTAGCATATATTTCTGTATTTTCTGATATATTAAGGTGACTTATTACTATATTTTCTTCATCGCTACTATCCCTGTCTCTATTCAATCCTAATACCGATATTTCCATACTTCCAAGACCAACTGTTGGTAATTCATTAGTAATTAATGATGTTAAAAAAGATGTCATTGCTTCTCTAGATCTTGTAGATGGTGTAATTTGTTCTGTTGGGGGATTAGTTTGTGTCATAGGAACATTTCGAGATAGTGGATTTATTGGTTGTGTGGGAGGGTCTTGTGGTATAGATGTTGAATTTGTTTGGGGTACTGGATTTGCTGGATTACTAAATGAATATAATGGATTTCTGTATCTTGGTGCGGTTGGCGTCGGCAAACGTACCCTTCTAAGATCATTCATTTGCGCCATTAGTAGTGAGTTGCTCATAATATTCATTGTGTAATGAATATTATTTATGTTATCATTTATTCTGGAAATATTATCATTAATGGCTGTTAACTCTGTACTTTGATTCATATAGTAATTATGTATTATTTTTATTTAAAGATTTTTTCTTAAATACTTATAATTTATATATTAAATGGATAATGAATTATGTGGGCTTACAAATTTTGGAAATACATGTTGGTTAAATTCTGCTAGCCAATGTTTATTAAAAACGAAACTATTATCAAACTATATTATAAATGAATCATCTCATAAAATTAATAATACATTATTAGCATCAGAATGGCTAAAATTATTGAATGGAATTAAAGAAGAAAATTGTATTATAACACCATTAAGTTTGTTTAAATCTATTATTGTTAGTTCAAAACGAAATGGCTATATGTTTAATTTTAACAGACAAAATGATGTACAAGAATTTCTTCTTTTTTTTATAGATTCATTACACGAAGAAGTCAAAAAAAAGGTAAATATTACTATTAGTGGAAAAATAGTAAACTTATTAGATAAAATGGCATATGATGCTATGAAAGAATGGAAAACATATTTTAAAAATAATTATTCTCCGATTATAGATATATTTTATGGTCAATTAGTATCAAAAATAAAGGTAATCGATGAAGACATATATTCATATACATATTCACCAATTTGTTTTTTTAGTTTACCAATGTCAGAAAAAACAAAACCCACAATCTATGACTGTTTTGATATTTTTACTAAAAAACAACTATTGGATGGTGAAAATAAGTGGAAAAATGAAGATGATGGAAAATATTATGATATAGAGAAAAATTTGTTGGTTTGGAAATTTCCGAATGTATTAATAATACAATTAAAACGTTTTAGTAATAATGGTCAAAAGATAAATACATTTATAGATGTTCCACACACATTAGATTTACAAAAATATTGTGTAGGGTACGATAAAAAAAACTCATTTTTTTCATTGTATGCCGTGTGCAATCATATTGGAAATATGAATTCAGGGCATTATTTTTCATATTGTAAACATAATAATAATTGGTATAATTTTGATGACAATAGTGTGACAAAAATAGATTCTAAAAATATTATAAATAATAATGCTTATTGTTTATTTTTTACTAAACAATAAATTACACTATTTTTTGATATGTTGAACTTATACATTTAAAATGGTCTTCTTTATACAACATATCTTCATTTATATCATTCTTGATTGTATTTAATGTATATCATTTTCTTTCTAATCCATTACTTTAATACCAAAATCAACTGTCTTTATTCCATGTGTCAAACCATTCATGTCTTTTATTAACTAATGGTAGTAAAATGTCTCTATGAGCATTCATGTCTGGTGAAGACATTTTAAATTTACTTACATTTTCAACTTTAGAAACAATCAAATAGGGTTTATTTGGATTTTTACAAGCATTAAAATAAGATAACAGTTTAATTACTAATGTATCTCCTTTTTTCATTTTTCTAGCAGTATTCAATGGTCTATTTTTAATAGTTGGTAAATATCCAGTTGAAACTATTTTATCATTCATTAGTATTTTTACACTATTAGTTATTTTATTATCTGTATGAAAATTAGCCTTGTAATTCATTATGTTAAATAATTTACATGTGATTATTAATTTAGTCAATTTTAAATGTAAATATTAATTTATACGAATGATTATAAATAATATATTATTATATTATAATGACAACTGGAGCTATTATATTTATAGTAATAATTCTCATATTAGTAATAATTTCTGTTGCTGGTTATTTTTTAATGTCTAATGACCTGTTTGACAATATAAAACCAATAAATAATTATTACAATAATAGAAATAATAGAAATAATAGAAATAATAGAAATAATAGAAATAATCATGGATTTTACAATAGACCATTCAATTCAAATAAATTTAATAATAATAATAATAATAATGAATGTGTAGCAAATTCTGATAAGGAACAAGTATATCATTTAAGTGATAATATTTTTACATATGATGATGCTCAAGCTGCGTGTCGTGCTTATGATGGTAGATTAGCAAATTTAGATGAAATGATTGAAGCTTATAAAAATGGTGCGGATTGGTGTAGTTATGGATGGAGTGATGGACAATTAGCATTGTATCCAACCCAAACTGATTCATGGGAAGAATTACAAGATGGAACTAGAAAAAACCAGTGTGGAAAACCTGGTGTAAATGGAGGGTTTTTTAATAATAAAGAGTTTCAATTTGGTGTTAATTGTTATGGAAAAAAACCACCAGTTAAAACATCAGAAATAGAAAAAAATCCAATGTTTGCAAATAAATTAGATCCATTAACGAATAAAACCTCAAAATATAAATCAATGATAAATAGTGGATATATAAGAGTTGCACCATTCAGTAATGGTGATGAATGGTATAATTAATAATTTAAATAAAAGATAAAATAACATAATAGTAATAATATAATAATATATAGTAATAAAATAATTGCTTTTTGAGACTCAATATTGCTTAGTTTATTTTCAATTTCCTTTAGGTCTTGTGTACTTAACATTATTTTTCATTAATTAACTAATTTTTAAAATCAATTTTATTGAATTGAATATTTATTACTTATGTTTCACTTATTACAAGATATTCATTATTATTGTCTACATTGTAATTTACTTTTAAATCTTGATAATTAGTTTGTTCTTGATTTTGTTCTATTGATTCATCATAAACTGGATTTTGTACAGAAAAACTATGATTTGGTTGTTGTTTAGGTTTGTTAATTTTTATAAATATTACTGACAATATTATTACAATAATAGAACAACAACATACTACTACAGCTATAATTATTTTATTATTTTTACTTAATCTAAATGGATAATCATTTATTGTATCATAATTTAATGTTGTAGTGCTTGTACCACTTGTTGTAGTAGTGGTTGTACCACTTGTAGTAGTAGTGGTTGTACCACTTGTTGTAGTAGTGGTTGTACCACTTGTTGTTGTAGTGGTTGTACCACTTGTTGTTGTAGTGGTTGTACCACTTGTTGTTGTAGTGGTTGTACCACTTGTTGTAGTAGTGGTTGTACCACTTGTTGTTGTAGTGGTTGTACCACTTGTTGTTGTAGTGGTTGTACCACTTGTTGTAGTAGTGGTTGTACCACTTGTTGTTGTAGTGGTTGTGTCAAAATAACTATTTTTGACTATAAATTGGCTTCCTTTATTGTATCTATGTTCATAATTATTGAATAAATTACCATATAGTTCATTATTTGTATCTGATAACGATAATGCTTTACATTCATCTAATTCATTACAATCTGTTATTAAATTATCTATACATTTTATATCACATCGTTCATTTTCTATTTTAGATGTAGTATATCCATCATTATTGGCTATTAATGTATAGTTTGGAAAGATGTGTTTTTGTAACGCATATTCGCACCCATGCTCACATTTAGAGGATTTCATATCAAAAGAATCAAAAAAATCATCATCAAATAGTTCTAATCCTTGTGAACAATTACATGATTGTTTAGAATCAAATAATTCGCATCCATAATTACATGACAAAAAATCATTATCTTCTAATAAATTTAAATCACAATACATTCCGCAAGAAAAATCATAATTACAATCGTTTAAAAATAAAATAGTACCATCATATGGAATATTTATATTGTATGAAAACGGTGGTAAATAAATGCTTTTATTTTCAATACCAATTGTGACTACATTTAATGGGTCTTCTATATTATTTCCAATAAAATCTAATTTTATATAATTAACGGACATAGTATAATTTATAGTATTTAAATCATATTCATTTATAGATTTAGAACTGACCAATATTCCCAAATGCTCATATATATTATCATCGTGACTAATACTTACATTAGCTATTGTTGATGAATTTCCATATAATTGAATATATAAATCAGTCCCAACCATATCAATAATAGAATCATCTAAAAATACTAATGTAATAGAATCGTCTGGGTAAAATGATATAAAATTTTCGGTGTTGTTTCCTATAATAAAACTGAAATTAGAATTTTGAATAATAGATATTGAATTTACATATCCACCATGAGGACATTGAATAGTCATATTTTTATGTGTATGATGATAACGTATAGCTTTATCAACATATCCATCCCCAACATTATTATTAGAAAATAACGAAAAACTACCATTTAATCCAGGATAAAATTGGACACAATAATCTGGGACTATTTGTCTAACTAAATAGGAGCCTTCAGTTATATTATCAAATGTAAATCCAACATTATTTTGCGTTTCAATAAACGGTTCATTACTATCTAGTTCACCATTATGGTTTAAATCTAAATACACCGTTAAATTATGAGATTCTTCTAAATCGTTAAATATATTTGAATCCCATACAACAACTTCTAATGAATGATTTTCTAATGGATGATAATGATGTACTATTTTAGTATAACTATTACTATTTTCATTAACATAATCAACACGGCCTAGATTTGATAACATATTACAATAATTATCATCTATATTCTCATAAATTCCTAAACAATCATTATTAAAGGCACAATCATGTTGACATTGAGATATATTATTACTTGAATCTAAAATATAATTACTATTGATTGAATTGGTAAATCTATAATTATTTGAATATGATATATCATAATGAATCATTGTAGTATTGTCTATTACTATTTGTGAAAAGGTAGAACCAACTAAAGCTAATAATGATAAAGAAAGACTAAACATATAAATTATATATTTAGTATTGTTTTAAATAAAAATTTAATTATATAAAACAATCAGGATATAAAATAATAAACTATCTAAATAGTATGAAATTTGGTACATTTTCTACCATCCTTAACTATAATGAATATTCAAATTTAATGTTTGATCATGTAGAAAAACAAAATGTAGTACTTAAATTAACCTACGAAAATATAAAACATAATGGAGAAATAGAATTGATTCATTTTCTAAATAAAGAATCTAAATATGTGTGTAAAATTTATAAAGATAGTATTACTAAGATAAATTTAAATCCATTTATATATACATATTTGAAAAAAAGTTTAGATAAATATGATGATGACCGAATCTGTAAGCTGTTACGATATTCACGATTTAATAGTTATTTCATAGAGAATTTAGGCGAGTTTGATGTATTTGATAAAATAGATGATATAATAGTGTATAAAAAAAATATATGGGACAGCAACCAAAAAATAATCTTATTTATGCAACACATGTGTCAAACATTAGACTATTTAAAATCGAATAGTATTTGTCATTTTGATATAAAACCCGAAAATATTATGTACAATGAAGTAATACCAGATTTTGGATTGCGTTTTAAATTGATAGATTTTGGATTTGCTGAAAAATATCCATTTGATAATTATAGAAATAAAATAATTGGAACAAAGTATTATGTCCCAAAATACTATTCTAATTTAGAATATCCTGAATGGCATACTAAAATAGAATGTAATGATTGGATATACGATAATAACACATTAAAGCATTGTGTTATTATTAATAAATTGGACTATGAATTGATATATAAAACTGATATTTTTTCATTAGGAATGGTATTTATACATTTACTATATTATTTAAAACCAGTATATAAAGAATTAGACTATTCGATATACGAAACATTAACAGTTAATATGACACATTATGATATAGTAAAAAGGTATTCTTATATTGATTGTTTAAATTATTTGAATAATTTTGAATAACTAAATATGTGTTTATATATATATATGAATTGTGATTTAATACCGTATCATACCAAAAGAGAGTTGGTGTATAGGAAGAAGCGAAAAACTCCACATTTTAATGCTTCAACGTGCGAATTACATGGCGTTAGAAAAGGAAATGATGGTAATTATTATAAAATTGTTAAAACTGGGTTAATTAAATCTAATAAAAAATGGAAAAAATGTGGTCCAACTGAATATAGTTGTAAATCAGTATGTTCACAAAATTATACTTATAATCGAAATAAATGTAATAAAAATAATTCTAAAAAAAATAGTATATTAGGAAAAATGAAGAAATCTATAAAGAAAAAATTTAAAAAAGCGAAATTTATAAATATTGCTCAAGAACTATACAAAGATAAATTAAATGGATTAGAATTGGAACGTGAAGATGCTGACTACATTAGAAAAAATAATATTGTAAAAAAATACATAGCATCACATTTATCCTCTAAAAAAAATAAAATAAATCATGGTGATTTAATTTTTATAGGTTCAACTGAAGAAAATGGACCAGAACGAGGTTTTAAATATGTTAATTTAGAAAAAAAGAAAGGAAAATATGTTAAACCAGATTTATTTGAACAAGCTGATGTATTGTTAGATGCTGATTATGAATATATGAAAAAAAAAGATAAAATAGCATTAATAGAAGAATGGTCTAAAGATAATTATTCTAAAGATACAAATTACAAATCCGCTTCTAAAAAAATAGTTGAATTATTAGAATAACTAATTATAGTGTGGGGTTTCTTGTTGGATTATATTATGTTCTAAATTATCAGCATACAAGGGTGACAAAGGATAACCAATAGCAGATTCTATAAGGTCCACATATGTATCTTCTCAAACTTCATTACATTCCCACACATTTTTATTTCCTAATTCTGTTTGAGTATCTAAATTTATATTATATTTTCTTCCAATTTTTTTATTCGGATTTCATTATAATAACCTTCATATTGGTCTATTTCTATAGACATTTACTAAATATAAGTAGTAAATATATCGTTAAATGCGTTCATTTAAAATATTCAATTCGTTAATTATTATAAATATTTATTTATAATTTAAAATTGATATAAATAATAAATATTATTAATTCATTAATGAATGAGGAAAAAGTTCTAAATGGAATTATTGATGATAATATTCATTATTTTATAATAAATAAAGCATTTAGAATATATAAATTGAATTTTGTACAATATTTGGATGGAGATTTAGTGGATATAGAAACTGTATATGATACTATTTTGAAACAAGTAGAACATATAAATATTGTTGCTTCTATATGTAAAAATTGTTTAGAATCAGATAAAATAACGTTATTTATCGCACAATTTGTTACATATTTGGTAAATAAAAGAGATATCGGTCATTTGTATTCACTAATTAATAGTGATTTTATAAATTATATGACTACATTAAATTTGATTCCATTATTTGATTGTATAATAACAAACAAAGATATTATAGATTCTTATTTTGTAAACAACACATTGTACAAACCTACATTAACATACAAAATGGTATTGAAAATGTTAAAAAAAAGAGAATTAAGGTCCAACATACTTGAATACTTTTCAGAAAAAATAGAAAAATGTAAAAGTGATAAAATGATTAAATCAGTATTGGATTTAGATAATGAATATATAAATAGTAAAAATAAATCCGATGAATTCAATACAAATTTAGTCGTATTGTTGTTTCAGTTATGGTATACTGGAATAAATACTACTAAAATGAAAGATATTTCTGAAGAAAACACTAATTTTTTAAGTATTAGTTATTTTACAATACATCAATTACTAGAACATAGTTATTTACAGTTGTACGAAGAAAAACAAGTCCGAATAAATGAATTAAATAAAATAAAAGATTTAAGATCTACCTTAGATAGACATAATACTAGTAAATTTAATATATTAACAGATTTAATCACATTAAGACTAAAATCTATAAAATCTAATATAACTCACAAAAATACATTAATATTTTTACATCATTTTTATGAATTGAGTACATATTGGATAATACATAGAAAAAATAAAGATGAATGTGACAGTATATTAGAATGTATTCATTTATTTTACAAACATAATAAACTAGAATTAGATACTAATATGACATTGTTAATGAAACATACATTTAATGGATACAGTATAACAAACAACCCAAATATTAGAATAAATTACTTAGGATTGTTTCATAAATATATAATGGGTGTAATTAAATTAAATGAAAAGGTGGTGGCAATATCAGATTATGTGAATTTTGATAAAAATATTAATACAATTGTAATAGAATTTAGTCATTTATTTAACTATATTAAAAATGCGTTCAATAGCGATGAATTGTACAATATGCTATATCCAATGTCTATTTTATCAAATATATTAAATTTAACTATCTATAAATCAGATGATTATCGGTTTAGTTTTGATGATAATCGTCATACTAAATATTTTAAAGAATTAGTGTATAATAATATGAATAATTTTCAATATGTGGTAGATGAAATATTACAAGCAATGATAAAAATTAACAAAGAAGAAAATGGAAATAATGATACAACTGTTATCGAAGATGAAAAAATGGATATTAATAATTTAACTCTATATTTAAATATATTTTCCCAATTTATAGTTAAAACATCTAAATATTATAGCGATACAATATTGTGTGATGAACTTAAAAACTGTGTCATAAACATTATTGTGAATTGTATTAATAATTTAGCTACAAATACACAATCAAAATACAAAATTAAAAATAAAGAAAATTTAGATTTTTCACCTATAAGTTTATTAGAAACATTAAAAACTATAATATTTCATTTAATAACTAAAAAAGACAATGAAGAATTAATGCTAAAAATGTTGTCAATAGATCAAAATTATACTCATGATAGTATTTTGCGATTGATAACTATATTATCGAAACGTGGTAAAATAAAAACCATTGAGTTTAGTCATATAAGTTATTTTAATATAAAATTAAATAAAAAAAGAGAAAACGTTGACGATGATATTGAAATTCCGGATGAATTGTGTGATCCTATTATGGATACATTAATTGAAACACCAATAATGTTGCCAAATAATATTATTATAGATTATGAAGTTATAAAACGTCATTTGTTAACATGTGAAACAAACCCATTTAATAGAGATGTGTTGACATTGGAAATATTGGAAGAGTATAACTCAAAAGATGATATTAAAGAGAAAATAGATGTTTTCAAAGAAAAAATCAAAGAATTTAAAACCGAACATAATTTAATTTAAAGATTGGTTGTCCTATATTTGTAATGGAACTTGTTGAATTATCACAACATCAATGTTTTATATGTCGTGATTCAGGTAACATAATGTATAAAATATGCGAGTGTAATGATTCAATTATATGCGATGAATGTTATGAATTAGAATCTTGCCAACAAATGACGCAATGTGGAATATGTCGAAAAAAGTATGTGTTTGAGGTTGAACGTAATTATTGGGATATGCTAAATATATTATTTAAACATATTACTAAATATGGGGTTATATTATGTATTGAATTGTTTTGTCCAATATTTTTATATATTCAAGCCGATTATAGTGAGTTAAATAATGTATTTTTGATATATACCTTTTTTTGTATTACAATTGGAAACATATTAACATGGTATTTGACAGAAAAATTGATTCATAATGAAGAAAATTCTCAAACGTTTATGCTTATATATACTCCACTAAAATGTATCTATATTATGTTAATATTTATTATTATTCAATACATCAATGATATACACAAATTAAAATTATATGCTTATTATATTTTGTTATTTATTTATACTATGCCGCTGCTTTTTTTTTCTTCTATAATATTGTGTCGAAAGGGTATTAAATATAAAAAATATATTGATGATAACTCTATATTAAAAAAAATAAGTATAAAGGCTATTTTAACTAAATCCACATAGTGAAGTTTAAATAGCACCATTAACTACATGTAAATAATCAGATATAACATCGGTCATTATATCACTATCATTTATTTTGCTCATTGTACCATAAATACAAGGACTATATTTTATAGAGTCCATATTATGTGTTTTAATATATTTAATTACATCTATCAAATCTATTATAAATTTATCTATAATTTTCAATGTATGATATGAGGTTATACAAAAATGGAATCCATTTGGATTTTGAATCACATTTATTTCCCATTGTTTTTTTTTCAGTTCTTCGCTTATAATATTTATATTTAACGTTTTTGATCCAATTGCTACAATACTTAATTTAGGTTTGCCATAAACAAAAACATCATCTATAAGGTTTATCTTTTTCACTAAATGATTTTTTATTGTTATTATTGAATTGTAATTTTCGATATATTTAGATTTTCCATAATACATTAATGTTGCCCATGTTAGTGCTACAATATTACCACATCTACTACCAGCCATAGCAGATGATGCATAAATACCACCGCTCCATTTTTCATCTATAAAATATTGGTATTTCATCAATTCTTTGTTTTTATATAGTATAGATGATGCTCCTTTTGGACTATTGCCATATTTATGGAAATCCGCGGAAATGCTTGTAACACCATCTAGCATAAATCCAAAATTATAATCGCTAAAATTAATCAAAAATGATCCAATACACGCATCTAAATGTAGAGGTATTTTGTTATTTAATGCTATTTTATTTAATTCGTTTAATTGATCTATCAATCCAAGATTATAACTTGGGGTTGAACCAACAATTAAAATAGTATTTTTGTTAATAGATGCTTCTAATAGTTCTAAATTATACAATCCGTCTTGTCTGCAAGGGATTACTACCATATTTATGTTAAAGTAACTACATGCTTTAGTAAAAGCACAATGAACTGAACTTGATACTATTATCTCCGGTTTAGTAATATTTGTTGTTTTTTTAGAATGATCCCTATAGGTTTTACAAGCCATTAATATACTTTCAGTCCCACCACTTGTAAAAATACCACACGTATTTTTATCACCATTAAATAATTGAATCATAACAGATATACATTCCGTTTCCATTTTCCGAACACACGGATACATATTAGTGTGAAGTGGATTCGATTTATTGAAATATGGAAATAATGTATTTAGTAACATGTCTAAATCATTGTTGTTTGAATAGGTTGCTCCAGATACATATCCATTTTTATAATCTATAGTACCACTTTTCTCCATTTTTTTGAATAATGATATAATATCTGTTGAACTTGTACCTTTATCTTTTAAATAATTATATGCTACTATATGATTCGTTTGATTATCGAATTCTGTCTTTAAATCAGATATTATTTCATTTCGTTTTGCCTGGATTTTATTTTTGATGTATGGAATTTTTTTGACAGTATATTTAAAATAATAGCCTGAATTTACAACTATATCAAATACATGTTTCAATAAATGATATATACCATATAATTTTATCCAACTTATATTATGGATTGAACCCACATTTAATTGTACATATTTCACTAAAGCATGTTTTAAAACAAAATTCTTGAAACTGACTATTTCATTAGACATTATAAATAAATATAAACAAAAATCTATAAGTTTATTTAAATAATTAATTAGAAATTGACATATTACACTTATTCAATAAATAAAAATATTTTGTAACGTGATTTATTGATAAAAATTTAACTAATTACCAAACACATATAGCTTGATGATCAAAGTCTGTTGCGTCGGTAAAAACCATACATGATTTTTTATATGTTGTACTGTAACAATGAGAAACACATTTTTGAAATAATGATTCGTATTTTTGTCCAGTATTAATTGGTTTTGAACCTATAAGACCTGAATTATTAATTATATCTACCGAATCAGATGGTACTGGGATTTGTCCAAAATTTAATAGTTTTAATATTTTTAATTCTTCTTTAGTATACGATTTTTTATTAACCGCATTTAAATCTGCGACTAATGTTATTTTTTTAAAATTCTTTTTTTGTTTTTTTAAGAAATTAATTATTTCATTAGTTTGTTTTTGTCTAGATTCAGCTATACGGTTTTCTAAATGTGTTGTACAAATAAGTTCATCCCCTATTTTTATAGAAACCAAACATCTTGATTCAGGTTCATTAAACGATTTTTTTCCATAAGATTTCATTTGTAATACATAAGCGTCATCAGGTTTCGTTTTAGTTATAATACAATTTCCCCAATTTTCACCCCAAGGACATTCTGATGGATTTCCGAAAACAATATACTTATAACCTTCTCCAATAAAAAAACTTTTCCAAACCCCTTTAACATTCATTCCATCCTCCCCATAGTCAGCTTTCTTTTTTATGGCAAATTCGGTAGCAGCCTTATATGGTTGGGATATAGTATCGTCTTTTATTCCTGAAATTTCAACTACAGTTGCTTTACCAGATGCTAACTTATTATTCTTAATTGAAACAGGTAGTAATGCTTCTGATAAACAAATTATATCCGGATTATATTTAGAAATTATATTATATAATTTCGCTCTCTTTTCTTTATTTAATATATTATGGGATTTAAAATTCATATATAAAATAAGTTTTCCTAATCCATTTTTAGCATTTTTAATAATCTTATCAGATTCCCTTTTATAAACCTTTCCATTATTTGAATTAAATAATTTAAGACTTAATTCTCCATATTCTTTTGGTCCAATTTGTTTTGAATTTGTTAATATATCAGTTTTTAACGGGTTTGTAAAAATATAAGGTCTCAACAAGTTATTTAATGTTTTAGTTGTAATTTTCTTTGTTTTAGTTTTTATGTTTCTTTTATTAGTTTTTCTTTTTCCACCAAACATATATCTCTTTAAACTTAACATATAATAATATAACATATTTTATTTTTTTTTAAATACAAAAAATAAAAATTTAAATAAAAATTAATAAATTAATTCACACCAAGATTCTTCGTGTGTCACACTACATACATTTAGTACATCTTTATGAGATATCAAACAATTCAAACATTTTTCACGTGTTATATTTGTATTTGGACAATATTTGCGCAATGATTGATAGCATGTTAATGGAATGGATGGTAAAATGAATTTTCTTGGTTCCAAACTAATTTTTCCAAGGGTAGTGTAATAACATGGATGTACATTTCCAAAGCATGAACGCGATGAGAAAAATGTTTTTATGTTAAAATCTACTACATATAATGATCCATTGTATATAGGGTCATACATATTTACTATGTTGTCATTTATAGGAGTTGATTTGTTATAATTGTATGTTATAGTGATTTGTCTCAAACGAGGTATATAGTTATTAATAACGTGAATTCTATCTAATAATATACCATTGGTGGCATTTAAATAATAAATATAATTTGGTGTATTGATTTTCAATATATTTATAACATTTGGATAATTACATTCATTACAATTATATATGTGGGTACCATTTATAAATTCGGACCCACCCGTCATTTGTATAAATATAGCATCATTGTAAGGTTCGTCTAATTTTATGTTCCATTCTGTAGTAAATTGTGTATCACCATTATCAGATATATTTAGACTGTATGCTATTATAGTATTGTAATAATAAAATATATGTAAATTTAATGGTAATGATAGTTCCGTTCCAGAAGTGATATAATTTGTTAAGGATAATGTATCGCATTTGTTCAATGATTCACATACTTGTGTAGAATTAGACATCAAAAAATTGTATTCTTTTGCATCCATCTTTGAGCATGATATATTAAAATAAGTACAAAAATCATCTAAATTATCGTATAGTTCCTTTAAACTTATATTATTTTTATGAATATAATTTATATTTTCTATACATTGATAACATTCACTACTATTATATGGATAAGAACTGAAACTATTTATTGCGTGTGTGGAAATAAAAAAACATGATAGTAAAATAAAAAAACGATTCATAATATGGTTTAATTGTGATTACTCTTTAATATAATTTTAATTTAGATGAGTACATAGTTGAGGTTTATCAACTATCATAATTACTCTAGCATTTCTATTTGGAATATTATAATTATAGTTTAATGTTCCTTTGTGAGAATAATTATTTTTGTTATAATTTTCATCTATCATAAAAACATTATATCCAGATGATGGAATTACACGATAATATACTTCAGTAACGTAAAGATAATTATCACTAATTTTGTCTATTCTACAATAATTATTTTCAGATTGTCGGCTTTTATAATGTACAATATCACCAATCATAATATTTGATGGATTTGCTCTTTCATAACAAGTAGGTAGTGTATTTGTATTTATATATTTGTATGGTCTCATTATATTTATTATACATAACTAAATCATTAACTCAATTTTATAATTCTAATTCTTTAAAATATAACAAAAAAATTATTTACATTATATATAGTATGAGTGTATTTTCGTATAATCATGGAATTAGTATCAAATATTATATTTTAATAATTGGTGTCATATTTGTAATAGGTTTATTGTATAAAGTTATTTTGTATCATTTTACAAAATTTGAAAAAGTTATTACAGTACAAGAAAAATATACTAGATATAGACGAAGGTCATCAAATTACAATGTTGTAGATACAGATGGAAATATTTATCAAATTGGAAATCTTTGGTTCAAATTTGATTATAATAGAGGAAATGATTATGCTACTCTTAGAGAGGGTAAAACATATAAAGTCAAGGGTTATGGATATAGAGCTGGAGCATTAGATGCATATCAAACAATTTATGAGGTTGAAGAAATCTAATTTAGATTAATTGATTTTTTTTTTAATTAATGTTACTATTTATTAAATATAATATTATTTAAATATAATATTATATAAATTACTATGGTAAAGGTATTAAAACTGTATTCTCACGAATATAGAATTATGATACCAATGACCTATTCTAAAGAAGAAACAATAAAAAAAATAGAATTGTACAAACAATGTAAAAATAATATAGTAAATCCAATAAAAGATACTGATATAGTAGATGTATTGAAAGTTAAAATTAATGATTACTATGGAATAAATATTTACACAATAAAGTTAAAAAAAATAAAAATAAATTACAATATTGATTCTGGGACATACATTCATTTGATTGAGAAAAATGGGAATGATTCTGATACATGTATATTGACCGGAAATACTATTCCATATTTATTTTATTACAATGGTGAAAAGTTAATTAAGACTAACACACTAATATAATATAATGAATGAATTTGAACATAATTTTGTCTATAATACTTACAATACTATAGCAGTTCATTTTAGTGAAACACGTTCCTATGTATGGCCAAATATTAAAAAGTATATTGATAATATAGAAATAGGTAGTAATATAGCTGATATAGGGTGTGGGAATGGTAAAAATATGTATAGAGAAGATTGTAATATGATTGGAGTTGATTTTTGCGAAAAATTTGTTGAAATATGTAAAAATAAAAATAAAAACGTAATTGTTGGAAATTGTGTAAATATTCCATTAAAATCAAATACATATGATTACACATTATGTATAGCAGTTTTACATCATTTATCAGATAATTTACGCAGAATACAATGTTTAGATGAATTAATTAGAATAACTAAAATAAAAGGAAAATTGTTGGTTCAAGTATGGGATTATGAAGGTAATACCCATCGGTCACCAAATAAAGATGCGATGATAAAATGGAATTTACAAAAAAAATATTCTGAGACTAAACAAAATATAGAGATAAATAGATTTTATCATTTATTTTCAGAAAATGAATTAATTGATATGGTAAAAGACAAAAATGTTAAAATATTGAATTATTACAATTCACATAATAATTGGGTAATCGAACTTGAAAAAATATGAACTAACTATTGTGATAGGATTGTATTCAAACAATTATTGCTTACTGTAAAGCATGGATTGCTAATATATTTCATAGTATGATTGTTTTCTTCAAAATGATTTACCATAAACGATAGTTTAACATCATTCATTTCATTTACAATATTAGTATCTTCGTAAATTATATTATAATTTTTATCACTATGTATAATAAGGCTATCCTTTTTAGCACCATTTCCAGCATTTCCATGAAATTGTGTTACAACACTAATATTATGGGTTTGTTTAAGATTATCAATATGACTAATATCTCCACTATTCATATAGTCTAATATAATTTGTTTATTTACTGTATTTTTACCAGTATCTTTGATTGCTATAATATAACATTCGATGTATGAATCAGGGTTATTAATAATGTAGTTGAAGTAAGTATCTTTCAACATTTGAAAAATAGAAAGTCCATTTGATTCAGAAACTGTAAAATAAGATGCTGATATTGTAAAGTTGTAGTTTGCTGGACCACCATTTATCCTTTCACTAACATTTTCATTATTTACAATGTAAAGTTTGTAGCCAGAGGTCATGTTACAATCTTTGATTTACAATATCAAATCAATAAAAATATTATTCAATTTTATTAAGCTGTTTTTCTAATGATGATACATATACTATAGATTTATTTGTAAAATATACCAACATAACTATAAACAATATGTTTAATAGTACATTAATATTAACTGGCGAGTAAGTTAATAATTTATAGTCAGATTCATTGACATATAAGTATAATACTACTAAACATTGTAAAGGTGCTTTTATAAATCCTTTTCCAATTATAGTTGGATATATAAAATCTGATAATTTTATATCGTAATAGCCACATATTAATCCACACATATCAAATGTGGCATTTGGCCATGATGATAATATTAAAATTATCCCAAATATTACCTTTCTATTTTTAAAATCTATATATTGTAGGCATAATTTATAAAATGTTGTATGACATTTATCATATATTTTTTTTAGCCATTTATGGTCAGTGAATACTATTTTTGTTTTATCACAATTTTTCGATACTAAATACGGAGGAAGTTCTCCTAATCCAGAACCAATACCCCATAAAACTATTTTAGGCAAGCAAGTTACCATTGTTTTAGTGAATGATGGATTTTCTAGCAAATCGTAAGTATTGATTACACTTGGAAAAAGGAAAAAAATGCCAGTATGAAACCCAAACCCTAATCCAACCGTTGACAATATACCTAATCCTAACCAATATACACAATATATTAAAGCCACGTTTAATTGATATAACTCCAAACTGTACATACTTAACACAATATATGTAAAACAACTTGATACATATAATTCTATATCATTGTATATGTATATATTAAATTGTCGTTTCAAATATGTGTAAGATTGTTTAGTTTGTATTAATTTATTTTCCATTATAAAATGAATATATAATAATTAATTATTTTTTACACATTTCATTATATGGAACAGTAAAATTTGTACAAAATTGTGGACATTCTTTTCCAAATACTTCTTTGTTTGTTTCAAGACATGAATTTATTAAGTGTTGGTAAAATTCGCAATAATGTTTTGTTTTCAAATCCATACTGTATATTTATGTTTATTATTTTTTTACATTCATTTTTAATAAATCTTATTAATTTATTATTAACGATTACATACAACACCAAAAATAATATAACATAAATCATTATTTCTATAACAGAAAATAAATATATTAAAGAGTACAATATAGAATATACAATGAACTATTTACTCTTACTATTATTAAATTTATTAATACCTATATACAGTACTGATGTTGTATTTTTAATCGACTCATCGACATCCATTTTTGATAATGATGAGTGTAGTCATCAAAATTTGATACGTAATTTCACTAGTAATTTAGTTAGAGAACTAATTGATTGTGATGTAAATTACGCATCATTTCAATATAATATTCGAGCATATAACGATTATTCATTCAGTAATAATAATACATATGTATACGAAAAAATGAAATACTATACATACAAATATGGTGCTCCAACTGTTATTAGTTATGGATTAGATAAAATTATTAAATTATACAAGTTAGAAAATCGTAGCGAACCTATTTATTTAATACTATTAACAGACGGCGAAACATTGAATAAAAATGATTTACATAAAGCATTAGATGTATATCCATTTAATTCATCTGACTTAAATAATGTTGTTATTAAAATAGGAACACATAACCCAGATAATCAATTTGTATTAGATGAATTTTCTAACAATACACATTATAATATTTTATCGTGTTCTAAAGACCCATTAATATATATACTAAATAATTATAATTTGTGTGGATTAACTACTACAGCTAACACTATATCCACAACTACAGCTAACACTATATCCAAAACTACAGCTAACACTATATCCACAACTACATCTAACACTATATCCACAACTACATCTAACACTATATCCACAACTACATCTAACACTATATCCACAACTACAGCTAACACTATATCCAAAACTACAGCTAACACTATATCCACAACTACAGCTAACACTATATCCAAAACTACAGCTAACACTATATCCACAACTACAGCTAACACAAATAATACTAATACAATTGTAGATAATTCATTAAATAAAGTTTACAGAATTATTATTATAATTATTTCTTCGTGTATTATTATATTTCCATGTGGTGCATTAATGTATATTTGTGTTAATAAAACAAACAATAGAATTACTGATATTATTCAAGAAGAACCAGTTAATGATTTTTATCATTACAATAATCAACCACGTATAATTCATAATAGTATATATGATACAACCTCAATGAATGATGTTGGATATGTAGAAGTGGATGGCGAAGATGAAGAACAATCATCTTTTGATGCAACACTATTTCAAACTCAATATAACTATTATAAAAATAATAAGTCTATGACAACCGATTTCTAAAGTTAGTCATGATTTAAAAATTATATATTTATATGTCTAATTTTATTTCTTTTTTAGGTGGAACTATATTTGGGGCATTTATGGCACAAAATTATGATATAGTAAATGTAAAAGAATCATATGATAAAATAGTAGTGTATATCCAAAAGTTAGAAAAAAATGAGAGAAATAAATAAGAATAACAATTTAATCTTGAATTAATTCCATTAATTTCATTTTAACTAATGTATCTTTATGAATTTTTTTAAAAAAATGGTTATTTTGTTTAATAGTATTTATGTACATTCCATTACCAACTATAAATAAATCAGTTATATTTAAAATTTTCACATTATTTGTTAATTTAAGATCATAGAATGCCGTCATATTAAAATATCTTACATTATCACCTTTTTCAATAGTATTATTATCTTCGATATATTCATATTCTTCTAATATTTCTAATGCTTCTTTTAAATTTATTTCATTATTTTCATATTTCATAAAATTACTAAATATATGATTAATAATATAGTCTCTTCGTTCTTTTATTAGATTTAATGGTTTGTATTCGTGTGGTTTTATTGATGCTAATATATTATTTATTTCGTCTTCATAATTCATTATTTATAGAGTATAAAATAATATTAAATTTTATATTAAATATGTATGGATTTAGATAATTCATTTGATTTAATTAAGGAAATTTTTAGTATTATAAATTATAAAATAGTGTGTAAAGAAGATTTATTTGATTTATTAATTAGTCAAACATATTTACGAAGTGACGAATTTAAATATAAATTAAATACATTGATACCTAAATTAAAAAAAAAATATGACTCCCATAAATTAACATGTTTACACAAAAATTCATTGGATAAACAACAGTTTCCATCTATAAATTTAATACGTCAAATATTAAAATGTAATAAATTGAAACTGAAACCTAAAATAATGTGTAAAGGATATTGTAAACTTACAAATAAAAAAATATTTGAAAGATACTTTATTATAATACAATTAGATTAATTATTGAATTTATTGTACATTGGATTCAAGTTTAATTTTTTATCCATTGTTTTAACGTATGATATTATATTATTTTGGGTTTTTACCATTAATTCTAATTCATCATCTGGAATAATTTGTTTAGATATACTGGAAAAATATTTAAGAGTGTATTGTAAATTCAAAAAATGTTGTAAAATAGTTTTGTATGAATCATACATTATTTTTAATTCATTATGTTTTTTCAAATAAGATAATAGCAATCTTAAATTATTTATTGTTTTGTTTGATTTAGATTCTATTATGTTATTATTGTGTATAATTTTTCGTTTCATTAATCTAAATACTATTTTAGATTTTTCTCTCTCTTTACCTAAATTTATAACCATTTCAGATAATGTATTATATTTTTCTGTGAATTTTTCTACATTTATTTTTATTTTTTTTGGCATATTATAATAAAAGAAATTATGTGCGTCTAGTGATTATAATATATTTCTATATTATCATTACAAATGGATGATGGAAATTTAGCTATATTAGTGGATGCAAAAACAGAATATACAAAACAATTAGTAAATATTATTAGTCCAAATATTTATTTAGGTATCAAGAAAATATATAATGAATCTAAAGAATTATGTAGTAATAATAATGACGAAGATGTTTTATGTCAATTTCAAAATGATTTAAGTGAAATCCCTAAATGGAATCAAGAAGTTATTAATGGTGAATGTGATATATTGATTAAAAATTCCAAATGTGATTGGTTAGAAGATTTATTGACCGCAGTATTTGTTAGCCATACACGTATATTGACCTCTATTAATGTCAATAAAAATAAAAATAAAATCAATCTGAAAATACCAAAAGTTGATCATTTTATCCATTTATGTTTTATTGAAATAGCAAGACATTTTTGGAAAAATCCATATTTATTTGATGACAGTATATCTAAATTTGAATATCAGCGTAATAGACGTGATGCTGAAAAGATAATTGATAATACAATAAATGAAACTATTCGAAAACAATTACCAGTTAAGCATATATTAAAAGAATATTTGGGTAATGAATTTAAAGATACCAAATTAGAAGATGAAACAATTACTGAAAGTAATGATAATGAAAATTTAAGAAAAATGGTAAAAGCTGAAATAGAAAATTGTTCTAAAGAAAAATTAAAAAAATTAAATATCAATCCTGATGAAAACATGGATGTAATGGAAGATGATAGTTTATTAGATTTAAATGAAGACCCTAAAGTGGAATTAGACAACCCTGCTAAAGTGGAATTAGATAGTCCAGCTAAAGTGGAATTAGATAGTCCAGCTAAAGTGGAATTAGATAGTCCAGCTAAAGTGGAATTAGATAGTCCAGCTAAAG
>Ga0209307_1000295_pt1 | contig 36845 bp, 29 predicted proteins | sample COGITO_mtgs_1105_FD_185519 | JGI IMG/M metagenome (GOLD analysis project Ga0209307, IMG submission 185519) | Pelagic marine microbial communities from North Sea - COGITO_mtgs_110530 (SPAdes) (version 2) | ecosystem: Environmental > Aquatic > Marine > Epipelagic ... | reverse complement strand
ATTTATAGTTTCAAAGTTAAATGATGATGGAGGTTACAGTTCTGAAAATGAAGCTTTGGGTGTGACAAACCAAGGAGCAACTTCAGGTGAAGTTGTTGTAGATTTAAGTAAATTATCAGCTGGAACGTACTACTATATCTGTGGAAATCATAAGTCGATGCAAGGAACAATTACTGTCTATCCTAAATTTTCAATTTCAATTGATAAATCATATTTAAATACTGAAAGAGCTTCTGATTTTAATATCTCTCAATCTTCAATAGGGCCATTAAAGTATAGGTTTTTGCTTTACTCTGATACCAGTTCAATCATTTCCGGAAACAGAGAGACATTATTAAATATCCCATTAGGACTTACTTCAATTTCTAATGCAGCAATGGATTTTGTTGATGGTAAATATCAAATTACACTTGAAAATATAATAATTTCATCAAATGATAATACTGATGTTTCTACTGTAGCAAGTAACAGTTCTGATATAGTTATTTCATCAGAAAATCTTTTTGATCCAGTTGTTGACCCAAATCAATCAGTTAGCCTAAAAGAAAACCCTATTTTAAATACAATTTTTTATAAGGTCAAAGCATCTGATTCCGACACATACAGTATTTTAAAGGATTATGAAATTACTTCGGGTAATACTGATGATGCTTTTGGTATTTTGTCAGGTTCTGGAGAGTTATATGTTAATGTCCCTTCTAAAATTGATTTTGAAAATCTAGCCAGTTACTCTCTTGGAGTAACGGTTTCTGATGGTGCTAAAACAAGTGCTGAAGAAGTAATTACAATTAATATAACTGACGATCCTAATGCATTTATTGTAAATGCATTTACTGTAAAAGTATACAGAGATGGAACTAAAACCGGATCTGTCAACCCCAAAGAGAGTACTACTTCATCTTCAACTGATGTTTTTTCGTATGAAATAGACGGAGGTAATGATGCAAGTTTGTTTAACATTGACTCAAGTTCTGGAATGATTTCTTTTAAGACTGCTCCAGTTTTCTTAAATCCAACTGATACTGACACTGATAATGTTTATGAATTTAAAGTTAAATCTATTGTAAACGATGACACCTCAGATAATTTTCCTACCATAAGTTCAGAAAAAACGGTATCATCTATTGAAAATAAAACAGACGTAATTGAGGTAACCTCTATTTTATCGACTGAAATTTCTGATTATGACAATGATGGAATTCTTGATAACGTAGACAATTGCCCTACAACGTATAATCCAAACCAAAAAGATACAGATGGAAATGGGGAAGGTGATGTATGTGAGGATTCTGATGGAGATGGTGTTTTAGATTTTGAAGATAATTGTATTTATATACCAAATCCAGGCCAAGAGGACGCTGATGCTGACGGAGAAGGTGATGTATGTGAAGATATAGATAATGACGGTATTATCGACTCTAAAGATAATTGTGTCAATACTGCTAATATTGATCAGGCTGATTTAGATGGTGATGGAATTGGGGATGTTTGTGATGATGACAGAGATGGTGACGGGGTTATAAATTCCGAAGACAACTGTCCGGATACTGCAGGAGCAGTGGAGACAAATGGATGCCCAGATTCTGATAGTGATGGAGTAATTGATAAAAATGATAATTGTCCAAATACAGCTAATGCTGATCAAGCAGATTTAGATGGTGATGGAATTGGTGATGTTTGCGATGATGACAGAGACGGTGATGGTATATTAAATACTGAAGACACATGTCCAGATTCCACTCTTGGTGTTACAGTTGATGTTACTGGTTGCGAGATTTTCACCCTACCATTAGACAACAACAAGGTATCAGTAACTAGTGCGAGTTGCATTGGTAATACTGACGGATCGATAGGGATTAGTATTGAGGATGCTAGTTATACTTATTCAGTTACAGTTACTGGCAAGGACGATCCTATTACTTTAGGTGGTGAGACAAAGACGGCTTCTGTGACAGGTCTTGGAACTGGTACTTACACGGTCTGTTTTAAAGTAGATGGACAAGATGCTTACGAGCAGTGCTTTGAAGTTAATATTGGAGAGCCTAAAGCCATAAGCGCGTTTATTGATGTGGATAATGATAATAGAACTACTAGCATACAATTAAGCGGATCTTCGTCTTACAACATTGAAGTAAATGGTGAGCGTTATGATGTTAAAGGGGATAGGTTCACTACCAACCTTCCGTCAGGTCTTAGTATTATTAAGATTAGCACAGACTTAGATTGTCAAGGTATAATAGAAAGAGAGATCTTTATCTCAGAAGACATATTGTATTACCCAAATCCAACACTAGGAGATGTTAACGTGTATGTAAATGGAGAAGACAGAAAAGTAACAATGAACGTGTTTAGCTCAAAAGGAGATCTAATCCTTACAAGAGAACAAGAGATACAATCGACTAGAAAAACAGATTTAGACTTGGGCGGTGTTCCAGCAGGTACTTACTTAGTGACCTTGGACGGACTTACAGTTAGAAAAACATTTAAAATAGTAAAACGATGAGAAATAAAATGTTAAAACATTTTGATATATTAACATTTTTAAATCTAGATATATAATTTTATGGAAACAGTTTTTGAAACCCTAGACTGGGTTGTTTTAGGAATTTACTTTTTTTTATTAATTGGCGTTGCTGTTTGGGTTGTGATTCAAAAAAATAAAAATACAGAAGATTATTTTTTAGCAGGAAGAAACGTTGGATGGTTTGTGATTGGAGCTTCTATTTTTGCTTCAAATATTGGTTCTGAGCATGTCGTAGGTCTCGCTGGTACTGGATTTGAATCAGGTACTCCTATGGCTCATTATGAATTACATGCTTGGATAGTATTATTATTAGGATGGTTATTTCTTCCGTTTTATATAAGAAGTGGTGCTTTTACAATGCCAGAGTTTTTAGAAAAAAGATTTGATAGTAGATCAAGATGGTTTTTATCAATATTTTCTTTACTAGCATACGTTATAACAAAAGTATCTGTAACAATATATGCTGGTGGAATTGTAGTTTCAGAGTTATTGGGGATTCCATTTTGGTATGGTGCAATAGGAATTGTAATTTTTACAGGAATATACACAGTTATTGGTGGTATGAAAGCGGTTATTTACACAGAAACTCTCCAAACAATTGTGTTGATTTTAGGATCAGTTATAATTACTTATTTAGGTTTGCAGGAAGTAGGTGGTTGGGGACAATTAAGAGAAACGGTTACAGCTGTAAGTCCTGATCATTTTAATATGTGGAGACCAATGACAGATCCAGATTTCCCATGGACAGGTCTACTTATAGGTGGTACTATTGTTGGTATTTGGTATTGGTGTACTGATCAATACATTGTTCAAAGAACTTTGGCTGCAAACAACATAAAAATTGGTAGAAGAGGTGCGATTTTCGGAGCTTATTTAAAATTACTTCCAATTTTGATTTTTTTAATTCCTGGAATTATAGCTTTTGCCTTGACAATTCAAGATCCTGAAACTTATGTTGTAACAAAAGCTGACAGAGCATTTCCAATGCTAGTAAACACATTATTACCTGTAGGATTAAAAGGGCTTGTTGCAGGTGGTTTAATGGCTGCTTTAATGAGTTCATTGGCTTCTGTTTTTAACTCTTGTTCGACAATTTTTACAATTGATATCTATAAAAAAATAAGACCAAATAAATCAGAGGCTCAATTGATTAACATTGGTAAAATTTCTACCACAGTAATTGTAGTTTTAGGTATAATGTGGATCCCGATAATGGAAAAAATTGGAGGGGGAGTAATGTATCAATATTTACAAAATGTACAATCCTATATAGCACCCCCAGTTACAGCTGTGTTTTTATTAGGAATAACATGGAAAAGAGTTAACTCTGACGCGGCAATTACTACATTATTTATGGGATTATTTTTATTGATTCTAAGACTAGGGTCAGAAATTTATTATCAACCTCAGATTTCGTCCGGAGAAATGGTTTCAGGTTTCTTATTTGAATTTGCAACAATAAATTTTGCTCATATGGCTATTATTTTATTTATATTTTCTGTTGTATTGTGTGTTTCAGTTAGTTTAATAACTGCCGAACCAGATTATGTTAAAACAAGAGGATTGTCCTTTGGAAATCTAGATTTAAACTCTAAAGAATTTAAAGAAAAAACTTATTCAACTGTTGATGTTATTTTATCAGTAATTCTTGTGTTAATGGTGATAGGAATTTTAATGTATTTTACAGGTTAAATTAATGTATAATCTTGGCTTAGATTTAGGGACTTCATTTATCAAAGCAGCTCTTACAGAGTGTTCTAGTGGAAATGTGGTAAATGTAGTTTCTCACCCATCAAGTGAACAAAAAATAAAAGTTTTTAAAGATGGATGGGCAGAGCAGGACCCAGAAATATGGTGGAAGAATACATGTCTTGCTATAAAAAACCTTATTTCATTAACTAATATTAATCCTTCATTAATTTCTAGAATTGGAATTTCATACCAAATGCATGGTTTAGTTTTATTGGATGATAATGGGAATTTAATTAGAGACAGTATTATTTGGTGTGATGACAGGGCAGTTAGCGTTGGAAAGAAAGCTTTTATTGAGCTAGGTAAAGAAAAATGTATTGATCAATTATTAAATTCACCTGCTAATTTCACTGCATCAAAATTGAAATGGGTAAAAAACAATGAAAAAGAACTTTATAATAGAGTTTATAAGTTTATGCTTCCAGGAGATTATATAGCCTATAGATTTTCAGGTAAAATGACAACAACAAATATGGGTTTGTCTGAGGCAATATTTTGGGATTTTAAAAAAAACAAAATTGCAGACTTTTTATTAAAACATTATGAAATTGATAACTCTCTAATTCCAGAAATTGTTTCTAATTTTGGATTTCAATGTAAATTAAATAAAAAAGGATCATCAGAATGTGGTCTTGTAGAAAACATTCCTATTTATTATCGGGCAGGTGATCAACCAAATAACGCACTATCTCTGAACGTACTAAAACCAGGCGAAGTAGCTGCTACTGCGGGAACATCTGGGGTTATCTTTGCTGTAACAGATAATAAAAAAACAAATGAAAATGAAAGGATAAATAATTTTCTTCATGTAGAGGTTGATAATTCAACTTCTATTGGAAAATTATTATGTATAAATGGAGCAGGAATTCAATATGCTAAATTAAAAAATAAGTTAAATATTGAATCTTATGAAGAGATGAATAAACTATCATTAAAGGTTGGAGTTGGATCAGAAGAATTAACCTATTTACCATTTGGAAATGGTTCAGAGAGGATGCTTAATAATATAAACGTGGGGTCAAGTATGTTTAACTTTGACAAAAGGGTTCATAACAATGCACATTTAATTCGTGCAACATTAGAGGGAATTGCTTTTGCTTTTGTTTATGGAATGCAAATATTAATTAAAGATGGTGTTAAACCATCAGTTGTTAGAGCAGGAAATGATAATTTGTTCAAATCAAATGTTTTTGGAAATACAGTATCTACACTAATAAATACTGAAATAGAAATTTACGATACAACAGGTGCAGTAGGCGCGGCTAGAGCTGTAGATCTTAACAACAGAAATTTTAATGAATTTGGAAAAAATATAATAGAAAATGATTTTTTGAAAACATTTTCGCCTCAGTCAAATTTAAGTGATTATAAAGTTGCTTATGATTTATGGGTTGAAAAATTAAAATTAACTTTAAATAAAAATATATAATGGCACTTATTGGAAATATTGAATATTATAAAGGAATCGGGGATATAAAGTTTGAAGGAAGTGACTCTAATAATCCTTTTGCTTTTAAATATTATGATCCTGAAAAAATTGTTGCTGGAAAAGCTTTAAAAGAACATTTTAGATTTGCTGTAGCTTATTGGCATTCTTTTTGCGGACAGGGAACTGATCCTTTTGGATCAGGAACACAAGATTTCTTATGGGATAAATCAGAAGATCCATATCAAGCTGCAAAAGATAAAGCAGATGCTGCATTTGAGTTTATTACCAAAATGGGATTTGATTATTTTTGTTTTCATGATTTTGATTTAATTCAAGAGGGGAAAAGTATTGTAGAATCTGAAAATAGACTTTTGTATATAACAGATTATATTAAGCAAAAACAAAAGGAATCAGGTGTTAAAGTACTTTGGGGAACTGCAAATTGTTTTTCAAACCCTCATTATATGAATGGAGCAGCAACTAACCCAGAGTTTGATGTTTTAGCTAGAGCTGGTGGTCAAGTCAAGTTAGCTTTGGATACAACAATAGCATTAAACGGAGAAAATTATGTTTTTTGGGGAGGAAGAGAAGGGTATATGAGTTTACTAAATACTGATATGAAAAGAGAATTAGATCATTTAGGAAAATTCTTATCAATATCAAGAGATTACGCAAGATCTCAGGGTTTTAAAGGAAATTTTTTTATAGAACCAAAACCAATGGAGCCAACTAAACATCAATATGATTTTGACACCTCAACTACAATTGGATTTTTAAAAGAATATGGTTTGGAAAATGATTTTAAAATAAATATTGAAGTAAACCACGCAACACTAGCTCAGCATACATTTCAGCATGAACTAACAGTAGCTGCAAAATCTAATATGTTAGGTAGTATAGATGCTAATCGTGGTGATTATCTAAACGGATGGGATACTGATCAATTTCCTAATAATTTATATGAAACAACTGAAGCAATGCTTGTTTTTTTGAAAGCAGGTGGATTACAGGGAGGCGGTGTTAACTTTGACGCTAAAATTAGAAGAAATTCAACTGATTTAGATGATATATTTTACGCTCATATTGGAGGTGCGGATAATTTTGCAAGAGCGTTAATAACGGCAGATAATGTTTTAAATAATTCTAATTATAATGAGCTTTTTAATTTGAGATATGAAAGTTTTAGTTCTGGCAAAGGAAAAGAATTTGAACAAGGTAAATTAAGTCTCAATGATTTGTATAAATTAGCATTAAACTCTGGAGAATTAAAATTAAAGAGTGGAAAACAAGAGATGTTTGAGAACATTATTAACCAATTTATTTAATAAAATAATTTAAATCATATGAAAAAATTAGCATTACACTGGCAGATAATAATCGGAATGGTTTTGGGTGTTTTATTTGGATTGCTTTTTCTCAATTTTGAATGGGGAAAAACTTTTATTATTAATTGGATTAAGCCCTTTGGAACTATTTTTATTAATTCATTAAAGCTAATTGCAGTACCATTAATTTTGGCTTCTCTTATTAAAGGTATCTCTGATTTAAAAGATTTGTCAAAACTGTCTTCAATGGGTGGAATAACTATAGCAACTTATATTTTTACTACTATGATGGCAGTATCTATTGGTTTAGTCGCTGTTAATATTATTGAACCTGGAAATTTTATTTCAGAAGAAACCAGAGAGCAACTTGTAAATGCGTATTCATTGAATGCTAATGAAAAAATTGAAGCAGCTAATAATCAAAAAAATTTAGGCCCCTTACAACCAATTGTTGATATGGTTCCTTCCAATTTTTTTAGTGCTGCATCAAACAATAGAAATATGCTTCAGGTTATTTTCTTTGCAATTATTTTTGGTATATCTATGATATTAATTCCAGAAAATAAATCAAATCCAATTAAAAGTTTTTTTGACTCTTTAAATGATGTAATTCTTAAGATTATTGATTTGATAATGCTTTGTGCACCTTATGGTGTATTTGCACTTTTAGCTGCAATAATAGTGGAGTCACCAAGTATGGATTTGTTTAAAGCACTAGGCTTTTATACTTTGACTGTTCTTTTTGGATTATCACTTTTAATTTGTATTTATCTAATCGTTGTTAAAGTAGTTATTGGAAAAAGTCCATCATATTTTTTAAAAGGTATATCTCCTGCCCAATTACTTGCTTTTTCAACGAGTTCTAGTGCAGCAACCTTGCCTGTTACTATGGAAAGGGTACAAGATCACCTTGGAGTAGACGAAGAGGTTAGTAGTTTCGTTCTTCCGATTGGAGCAACTATAAATATGGATGGTAGTGCATTGTATCAGGCCGTTGCGGCAGTATTTATAGCTCAAGCATTTGGGTTAGATTTAAGTTTAGCTGCTCAGCTTGGTATAATTTCTACAGCAACTCTTGCTTCAATTGGTTCCGCTGCAGTTCCTGGAGCAGGTATGGTAATGCTTATTATAGTTCTTTCTCAGGCTGGTATTCCAGAAATTGGATTGGCATTAATTTTTGCTGTCGACAGGCCACTTGACATGTGTAGAACAGTGGTAAATGTTACCGGAGATGCAACAGTTTCTATGTTAGTTTCAAAGTTTGTAGGAAAGTCTAAAAAGAAATAAAAAATAAATAGATTTCTGTTTTATATAAACAATAAGAATTTTAAATTTGTTCAAGTTTATAATTTAATTAAATGAATAAAAACGAATTGATTGAAGATTTTCTTAAGAACTTTAAACCTAAACAAGATCAAAGTTGGAAAAGTTGTTATTTCTTCACCCATTACTTAAAAAAGAATCATAAAATCGATGCTGAACTTATCGAAGGAATGTCTAGAATTAATAAGATTGATTATTGGACTGTTCGACTTGATAGTGAAGACATAGATATTCATGCTAAAGCTGTTGATTTAGAACCTGACTTTATTGATAAACCAGATATGGTTTGGAGCCTTAAACAGTTTGAAAAAGATAATTTTTAGGCAGGTCCTCTTAAATGAATAATAAGACCATTTAAAAAATTACGTAGAATTTGATCTCCGCACTCCATATATTTTGGATGGTCGACATTTCTAAATAGTGCGCCAAGCTCTGATTTTGAAACCTTGAAGTTTGCTAGTTTACATATTTCAACAATTTGCTCATCTCTAAGTTTATGAGCAACACGAAGTTTTTTAAAAATATCATTATTAGTTAATCCCATATAAATTATTTATAAAAAAAACCTCTACATTATAAATACAGAGGTTTTTTTGAAGTGTTTTAAAATTAGTTAGACATAGCTGCATTATAAGCTGTCGGATCAAAAGCATTGTAAACTTCAATAACTTTATCATTTTCCCATTTAAACCAGCAATATCCTTTAAGGTTTAAAACCTCACTTGTTTTTTTTGAAGTTGCAGTCCAAGTATACCAGTAGTTTGTAAATATTGCTCCATCATTGTAATACATAGTTGAAACATTGTATTCAGAATGCTTAATATCATCAAAAAATTCATGACCTGCAGAAAACGCTTGATTAAGATCATCAAAAGAAATATCAGCATCATTTACATGAAATACTGCATCTTCAGTAAACATTGTTTTGACACTAGCTAAATTGTTGTCTTGATATGCTTTAGTGAATTTAACCATAGCATCTGACTTTTCGTCATTTCCAACCATGTAACCAGACATTGGATCATTCTTGTCTGTTTGGTTCTTGCTAGTCGTGTCACAGGAAATAAACAAGGTGGTTATAAATAAGAATAGGTATATTTTTTTCATATAATTGTTTTAATGTTATTCAAATATACACATTCAAATAAACTTTTTTTTTAATTTTAAAACAAACATGCGTTAAAGTATGTTTTTTTATTATATTTATAACTTAACTAAAAAAATAAATATGAAAAAATTAATTTACCTAATAATGTTTTTTACTACAATTTCTTATTCGCAAAATGCATTTACCGAATATCAATTTGACGCAAAAAGAGGAAGTGAAGCAGCAATCTTAGCTTTAACTGATGAGTTTTGGGGAGATGCAGAATTTAAATCTGGAGGAATTAATATTGAATCTTTTAACATTGGTAACAATGAATCTTCACACAGAATACTTCTTTATGGAGATCCAGCTAATTGGGGAAGAAGTGACTCTTTGTCAAATCCTGATAAATGGGGCCTTTTTGTACAGAGATTAAATAATCATATTGATAAATGGACTCATAGTTCATCAGGTAACGTAATTAGTTGGGCCGGTGCTGGTGATGAGGATAATGATTATTTTCAGCTTTATGAATTCAAAGCAATTAATCCTGAAGCTTTTCAAGCCGCTCATAATAAGATCGTTTCCCAACTGTCAACAGTAATGGGTAATAGAGTTATTGGTTTTGGTGATTATTTAATTAATGGATATAATGGAGCTACTCATTGGGTAGTAGTAACTGCAAAAAACTGGTCTGATTTAGTTGTAACTCGAAGAAAAATGGCGGAACTTACAAAAGAATGGGAAGAATATTATAAAAAAAGAGGTGAGGTTGAATATGTAAGAAATTATACTGCAAGAAACGTAAAAAGTTATAACTAATAATTATTAACTTTTAATAAAAAACCCTTAAGAATTAACTGTTTTTAAGGGTTTTTTAATTTTCTGATAATTCAAACCACCTATTTGTTTTAAGTTCTAAATCTTCTTCAATATTTTTTAACTGAATCGAGTATTTTTTAACTTCTTCAACAGAAAGATTTTTATTAAAATGATTTCGAGTTTCTTCATTCAAAATTTCAATTTTTTTAATTTCTCTTTCTAATTTTTTAAATTCTTTTTTTTCTAAATAGTTTAAACTGTTTTTAATTGAATTTGTTTTTTTTTCCTTTGGATTACTGTTTTCAACTTTTAATTCTTTGGGTTTAGAATCTTCATATGTTCTAAAATCAGAATAATTTCCTGGAAAATCTTCAATATTTCCAGATCCCCTAAATACAAATAAGTGATCTATTATTTTGTCCATAAAATATCTGTCATGAGAAACAACTATTAAACAGCCGGGAAAATCCAATAAAAAGCTTTCAAGGACATTAAGAGTAATGATATCTAAGTCATTTGTAGGTTCATCTAGAATTAAAAAATTTGGATTTTGAATTAAAACTGTACATAAATAAAGTCTTTTTCTTTCACCACCACTTAATTTACCAACGAAATCGTATTGTTTTTTTCTATCAAATAAAAATCGTTCTAATAATTGTTGAGCTGAAATTTTTTTTCCTTTTTTTAGTGGAATATAGTCGCCGTATTCTCTTATGACATCAATTACTTTTTGTTCTACTTTATAAGGAATTCCTTTTTGAGTATAGTACCCAAATTTCAATGTTTCTCCCCAAATTATTTTTCCAGAATCTTGTTTTTCGTTTGAAGTTAACATATTTAAAAAAGTAGATTTTCCAGTACCGTTTTTACCAATTACTCCAATACGTTCATTTCTTTGAAACACATAATTAAAGTCATTTAAAATAGTTGTATCTCCAAACGCTTTATTGACTTTATGCATTTCTATCATTTTACTACCCAAGCGTTCCATGTTTATTTCTAGTTGAACTTTGTGATCATCTCTCCTTTGGCTAGCTTTCTCTTTTATGATTTTAAAATCTTCAATTCTAGATTTTGATTTTGTTGTTCTTGCTTTTGGTTGTCTTCTCATCCATTCCAGTTCTTTTTTGAAATGTAATTTCGTTTTATGGGCTTCAATATTTTCTTGAGCAATTCTAGCATCTCTTTTTTCAAGGTAATAAGAGTAATTACCTTTGTAGCTATAAAGTTTTCCCTGATCTAATTCAATAATTTCATTACAAACTCGTTCCAAAAAATATCGATCATGGGTTACCATTAGTAATGTTATTTTTTCTTTTGAAAAATAACTTTCTAACCATTCAATCATCTCTAAATCTATATGATTTGTTGGTTCATCTAAAATTAATAATTCAGGCTGTTTTAATAAAACATTACAAAGTGCTATTCTTTTTTTTTGCCCCCCTGATAAACTACCGATCTTTGCGTTAATATTGTTGAGTTTTAGCTTAGATAAAATTTTTTTGTATTGTGTTTCGAAATCCCAAGCTTGAGATTGATCCATTGCTTCAAATGCCTTTTGATAAGCTTCTTGATCATCTGGGTTTTTTAAAGCTTGATCGTAGTTAGCTATTATACTTAGTATTGGGTTGTCAGCTTGTAAAATACTTTCTTCAACTGTCAGTTCGGGATTTAATTTAGGTTCTTGTGCTAAATATGAAACTCTAATACCTTTTCTAAAAACAATTTTTCCTTTGTTAGGCGTGTCCTCTCCAGCAATTATATTTAGAATAGATGATTTTCCACATCCGTTTTTTGCAATTAATGCAATTTTTTGCCCTTGGTTAACTCCAAATGAAATAGAATCGAAAATAACTTTTTCACCGTATGATTTTGAAATCCCTTCAACTGAGAGTAAATTCATTAATATTTTATCTTTTAAAGTATTTCAAAAATACACATTCAAACACGAGAATATAATAATTATATAAGTTTATATTAAATATTTATTATCTCTTATATTTTGTAAGTTTAATTTTTAAAATTTTTTATGAAAAAGAAAGTAATATTATTAATGCTATCAGTTTTATTTATAGAATGTGATTTTGTTAATAGTAATAAAATCACTGATCTTAATATTGAATATGAAAAAATCGAACTCGATAATGGACTGGATGTTATTTTTCATGTTGATAAATCTGATCCGGTTGTAGCAGTTGAGTTAATGGTCCATGTTGGGTCAGCTAGAGAAATTGAAGGAAGAACTGGTTTTGCTCATTTATTTGAACATTTACTTTTTTTAGAATCTGAAAACCTTGGTAAAGGTGGTTTAGATAAAATGAGTGCTAGAATTGGAGGATCAGGCGCAAACGGATCTACTTCCCCAGATCGAACCAATTATCTTCAAACTGTTCCTAAAGATGCCTTAGAAAAAATGATTTGGGCTGAAGCTGATAAGTTAGGTTGGTTTATAAATACTGTAACTAGTTCTGTTTTAGAAAAAGAGAAACAAGTTGTTAAAAACGAAAAAAGACAAGGTGTAGACAATAGACCATATGGTCACAATCAGTATGTGATTGGTAAAAATTTATATCCAAAAAATCACCCATATAATTGGCAAGTGATTGGGTCATTAGAAGATCTTCAGAACGCAACTTTGGAAGATGTTAAATCTTTTTTTAAAAAATGGTATGTTCCAAATAATTCAACCTTAGTTCTTTCAGGAGATTTAGATATTGATCAAGCAAAGAAATGGGTGCATAAATATTTTGATGAAATACCAAGAGGTGAAGAAATTTATCCATTAGAAAAAAAAACAGAATTATTATCTGAAAACAAACTGTTATACTACGAAGATAATTTTGCTAGAGTTCCACAATTAACAATGGTGTGGCCAACTGTTGAAAGGTATCATCCAGATTCATATGCGTTAGAGATTTTATGTGAATATTTAACAGATGGAAAACTTGCTCCTTTAAACAAGGTTTTAGTTGATGAATTGAAAATAACTTCTTACACAAGTATGTACAACTATGGATATGAATTAGCAGGAAGAACTCAATTGTCTGTAAGAGCATTCAATAATATTAATTTAGAATCTGTGAAAGGTGGTATTAACAAAGCATTTGATAAATTTGAATTAGAAGGTATTTCTGAAAAAGATTTAAACAGGATAAAGGCTGGTCAAGAAACTAGTTTTTACAGAAGTTTATCAAGTGTAATTGGCAAAGGTACAAGTCTAGCTTCATATAATACCTATACTGGAAATCCTGGATACCTAAATGAGGATATATCAAAAAAGTTATCAGTAAGTTCTAAAAACGTAATGGATGTTTTCAATAGATATATTAAAAATAAAAATTATGTAGCTACTAGTTTTGTTCCCAAAGGAGCTAAAAGCTTAGCTTTGAAAGAATCAAAATTAGCTGATGTTATTGAGGAGAAAATTATTTTAGGCGCTGAAGCTAGTTTTATTTCAGATTCATCTCAAGAATACGCCAAAACTCCTTCATCTTTTGATAGAAGTGTTGAACCTGAATATGGTAAAACTCCTTCTTTAGTTATTCCGGACGTTTATAAAGATAATTTAAGTAATGGATTAAGTATTTATGGAATTTATAACAATGAAGTTCCTTTAGTTAATTTCAATTTGACTATTGAAGGAGGTCAATTATTAGAATCTATGGATAAGCTAGGTTTAGCTAATCTAACGGCAAGTTTGTTAAACAAGGGCACCAAAAATAAATCAGTAAATGAACTCGAAGAGTCAATTAAAGAGCTTGGAGCATCAATTTATGTTTCCTCCAGTAAAGAAAGTATAAATATTTCAGTTACGACTTTATCGAAAAATCATAAAGCTACATTATCATTAGTCGAAGAAATGTTATTGCAACCAAGATTTGACGAAAACGAATTTAATTTATTAAAAAAAGCAACTATTTCGAATATTCGTCAACAACAGGCTAATCCTAATTCTGTAGCTAGAAATGTTTATAATAAATTGATTTATGGAGATGATAACATACGATCAAAAAATATTTTAGGAACTTTAAATTCTGTGTCATCAATTACTTTAGATGATGTCAAATTATTTTATAAAAATTATTTTTCACCCTCAGTTGCTAAAATTTTAGCTGTTGGAAATATTGAAAAAGAAAAACTTGTTAATTCCTTAAAATCTATGGAATTGAATTGGAAACCGGTTAAAGTTAGTATTCCGGTTTATAATACGCCAAATAAACCTAGTAAGTCTTTAGTGTATTTTTATGATATACCAAATTCTAAACAATCTATTTTACAATTTGGAGCACCTGCATTATCTGCAACTGACTCTGATTATTACCCAGCTTATATAATGAACTATATTCTTGGTGGCGGAGGTTTTGCCTCTAGACTAACGCAAGAGCTAAGAGAAGGGAAAGGATATACTTACGGAATTAGTTCTGGATTTTATGGAACAAAAGCTAAAGGTTCTTTTACAATTTCAAGTGGAGTGAGAAGTAATGTAACTTTAGAATCTGCTTCATTGATTAAAACCATCTTAACTAATTATCCAAACACATTTTCTAAAAATGATCTAGATACTTCTAAAAGTTTCTTGATAAAAAGTAATGCTAGGGCTTTTGAAACTGCTGGATCTAAATTAGGTATTTTATCTAGTATTAGCAGTTACGGTTTAAGTTCTGATTATATTAGAGATAGAGAGGAAATAGTTCAGGATATGACAGTTGAACGTATTAAAGAATTGGCAAATAAATACGTTAATCCTGAAAATATGATATGGCTAGTAGTTGGTGATGCAAAAACACAATTTAAAAGAATGGAGGAATTAGGGTTTGGTAAACCTATTTTATTAAATAAATAATTTAGTATTATTAGTATAATGCTTTAACGTGCATAATTTCGAGTTTAAACTTTCCTTGTTGTTTGTCTGAAATCTGAAAACCTAACGAACTGATATTTTCAATTTCTAAGTTTTTTGCATTTCTAGAGTAGTAACCCATAAACATAGGGTTTAAATCTGAAATCGAAATTTCAATATTACTCCAGGTTCCGGAATTAGTTTCAAAATCTATTGAGTAGTTTGAAGATCTGTAATTTTCTCTTAATCTAAATTTATATCTTTTTCCATCTCCCTTTACTCTTAACTGAAACCCTTTAACATTTTTCAACTTACCTTTTTTAAACCCTAATCTACTAGAAGCGAATCCACCGTTGTTTTTAAGAGACACGTTTCCATAGAACATTAAGTTGTTTTCTTCTGTTATTAACAAATTGGAATTAGATATTCCACCCATAACATTATCATTAACTATATTCCAATTATCTATTCCTATCTCCTTTGATGGGTTTATAACATCAATACTTTGACTAAAAATTGATAATGATATAAATATTAATAAGATTGAATTATAAGTTTTCATTTTAATTTGTTTTAAAACATATAAACAAACACCATACCTAATTAATAAAACATGTTGGCTTTATTGTAGTAATTAGTTCATTAACTTTTTTATATTTAACTATGGAGAATGAAAAAAAATCTAAAAAAAACAGTAAAGTTAATCTTGGAGGATCCTACAAATTTAAAATAACAGCTAAATACAAGAAACCTAAAACTAGAGGCGATAAAAATTATAATAATAGAAATAAAAAGAAATAAATTTATATTGAATAAACGTGTTTGTGTTATTGGAGCAGGTCCATCAGGTATTACTGCAATTAAGAATATCAGTGAAGCAGGAATCAATGTTTTAGCTTACGATTTCAATAGTGATGTTGGTGGAAACTGGATTTATAACGAAAATGAAAGTCATTCTAGTGTTTTTGAAACAACTCACATAATTAGCTCCAAAACATTATCCGAATTTGAAGACTTTCCTTTTGATCATAATGTATCAGATTATCCTTCCCACGACGAACTTCGAAATTATTTTCAATCCTACGCTAAACATTTTGATTTATATCCATTAATAGAGTTTAACACACTAGTTAAAAGCTGTGTTCTTTTAAAAAATAAAAATTGGGAGGTTAAAACTGTCAAAAATTATGTTGAAAAAGTGGAAATTTTTACTGATTTGATTGTTTGTAACGGTCATCACTGGGAACCAAAACTTCCGGATTATAATGGGAAGTTTGGAGGTGATTTTTTACATTCTCATCAATATAAAAAATCTGAACCTTTTAAAGGAAAAAAAGTATTAGTAATTGGAGGAGGTAATTCTGCTTGTGATGTTGCTGTTGAAACAAGTAGAGTAAGTAAACAAACTTCAATAAGTTGGAGAAGAGGATATCGAATTATACCTAAGTTTTTAATGGGTAAACCATCAGATGTTTTTGCTTCTAAGATGATTTTTCTTCCAATTTTTTTAAGAAATTTTCTAGCTGGTATCTTAGCTTATATAACCAATGGACCTAATAGTAATTATGGTTTAGCTAATCCTAATCATAAATTCGGAGCTACTCATCCAACTGTTAATAGTGAACTTCTTTACAAAATAAGACATGGTAAAATTAATCCTAAAGTAGAGATAGAGAGTTTTGATGGAAAATTAGTTAGGTTTAAAGATAGAAGCGAAGAAGAGTTTGATGTTGTAATAGCATGCACAGGGTTTGTTTTATCACACCCGTTTTTTGATAAAAAATTTTTAAATTACAGTAAGGGTCCAGTTCCTCTTTACCTAAAAATGTTTCATCCTAGCTTTGATAATTTATTTTTTATTGGAATGTTTCAACCTCTTGGTTGTATTTGGCCAGGTTCTGAACAACAAAGTAAGCTAGTTGTAAAAGCCTTAAAGGGAGGATGGAAAAGACCATTAAATATTGATAAATTATGCCAAAAGGAGATTACTCATCCTCATATGAAACAAATAAAAACAAGTCGTCATAGAATTACAGTAGATTTTCATCGTTTTATGAAAGATTTGAAAACACAAATCAAGTTGAGTAATTAATTATAAAAACAGAACTAATTATATTTAAATCATGAAAAATTTATTATTTATACTTGCCATAGGCTTAATTTCTTGTAATATGGAGGTCAATGAGCAACATTGGCAAAAAGGTAATTTGCATACTCATTCCTTTTGGAGTGATGGTGATGATTTTCCAGAAATGATAATTGATTGGTATAAGGAAAATGATTACCAGTTTATTGCATTATCAGATCATAATACAATTGCTGAAGGCGTATATTGGTATAAATTAAAGCAGTCAGATTTAAAAAATAAAACTTTAGATAAATATAAAAAAAGGTTTGGAGATTGGGTTGAATCTAAAAACGATTCTACTGGTGCTTATGTAAGATTAAAAACTTTCAACGAGTATAAAACTAAACTTGATGAATTAAATTCATTTCTTATAATTAAATCCGAAGAGGTGACATCATCTTTTGAAAACAAACCAGTTCATATTAACGTAACTAACATACAAGAAAAAATTGATCCTTTTAAAGGTAGTTCTGTTATCGAGGTAATGCAAAAAACTATTGATGCAGTTAATACACAGAAAAAAAAGTTAAATATCCCAATGTTTGCTCATATTAACCACCCAAATTTTGGATATGGAATTAGTGTGGAGGATTTGAAAAAATTAAATGGTGAAAGATTTTTTGAAGTATATAATGGACATCCTGCTGTTCACAATGAGGGTGATGATTTACATATTGATCTTGAAACTATGTGGGATTTAATTAATATTTCATATTATGATAATGATAAACCTTTATTGTTAGGAATTGCCACAGATGATAGTCATAATTATCATCAAAGATCTACAAGTCTAAGTAATACTGGTAGAGGCTGGGTGATGGTAAATTCAAAGAAAATAGAAACTTTAAGTTTGATTGAATCAATGGAGTCAGGAAACTTTTATTCATCCTCTGGAATTGAATTAAAAAAAGTTAAACGTAATAATAAAAGATTTGTTGTTGAAGTTGAACCAAATAAAGGAGTTAATTATGAAATTACTTTTATAGGATATAGAAAAGGTGACTCTCAAGTTCAGGTTTTAAAAACAGTTAAAGGGAACTCAGCTAATTATATTTTTAATGAAAACGATCTATTTGTGAGGGCAAAAATTAGTTCAGATGAAATTAAAACCAATCCATATGTTAAAGGTGAAACTACACAAGCTTGGACTCAACCAGTAATTGTTAACACAAAATAGTTCTATTTGTCATTAATGAAAAAATTAATTGTTTTTATTTTTGTTATATCTCTTTTTTCGTGTAAAAGTGATAATAATTATCAGTTATATGCTAAAACCACTTTAGACACACTTCAAAACTGGTATAAGACAGAAACTGGCTTGTATGAAACCACAAGTTGGTGGAATGCTGCAAATGCACTTACTGCAATTATTGATTATTCTAAAATAACTGGTTCAAAAGATTATTTAGATGTCATTGATAATTCTTTTGAAATATGTAAAGAATTTGAGGTTAAAATGCCAGATCAAAATAATAACTGGATATGTAAAAATTTTATAAACGATTATTATGATGATGAAGGTTGGTGGATTTTAGCTTGGATAAAAGCTTTTGAACTTACAAAGAATGAAAAATATCTTAAAATGGCTCGAATAACATTTGAAGATATGGCTTTGGGATGGGATGAGGTTTGCGGAGGAGGAGTGTATTGGAAAAAACCTAACATTGGAAAGTCTGCTGTACAAAATGAACTTTTTATGTTGGCAGCAATTAGATTACATCAAAAAGGTGAGGGTTTAGTTCTTGGAAAAAGCTATATGCAATGGAGTGAAGATACATATAGTTGGTTTGTTAATTCAGGTATGATTAATGATAATTATATTGTTGAAAACGGTTTAGACAAAAAATGCCAACTTAACATGGGAAATCACCACACTTATAATCAAGGAATAATTTTAAGTGGATTGGTTGAGCTTTATAAAGTTAAAAATGATAAATCATTTTTAGATTTAGCTCACAATATTGCAGATGCAACTATTGAGAACTTTGTTTATGACAATGGAGTTTTAAAAGACCCTAAAGAACCTAATCTTAATGGGGATGCTTCACAGTTCAAAGGTATATTCATGAGAAATTTAGGCTTTCTGTATTCTGAATCACCCAAAGAGCATTATAAGTCATTTATTTTAAATAATGTTAATTCTATTTGGTCTTTTGCAAGGAATAAAACAACAAATGAAGTAGGAGTTGTATGGAATAATTCTTCTGAAAAAACTAATGCCTCAACACAAAGTTCCGCTTTGGATGCGTTTAATGCTGCTATGATAGTTAGCAAATAATAATTTTATAGTTTCAAAAGAGCATAACATTGGCTATACAAAACTATTTAAATACCTATTTTCTCTCATATTTAACTCAATACGTCATCTAATTAAACTGTAAAGTAATATTATTTATCAATACAATTTAATTATTGTAATATGATATTAAAATATTATTATGAAAAAACTATTCCTTTTTGCATTTGTTTTAACAATTTTTTCCTGTTCAAAAGATCCAGTTCTTCATACATTATTTACATCTTCTAATCCTATTAACGGAGGTTCTGTAAGTCCTTCTAAAGCTGAGTTTGAAAATGGAGAATCTGCTGAAATTACAGCAGTCGCTTCATCTGAATATGTATTTCAAAATTGGTCAGGTGCATCTGGATCCGAAACTAGTACAAGCGTAATAATGGATATGGATAAATTAGTTACCGCTAATTTTATTAAAAAGAAATATACTTTAAATATTGAAACTATAGGTCAAGGGACTGTTTCAGAAAAATTAATTAAATCGGGATCCGTATCCAATTACAATAGTGGATCTATTATAGAAGTTGAAGCAATTCCATCAGAAAATTGGAAATTCTCCGAATGGCAAGGTGATATTTCAGGTAAAAAAAATCCATATATAATTAATTTAACTTCAGACAAGTCAATAAAAGCAGTTTTTAAGAAAAATGATACTGGCGGCGGCGATACTGGAAATGGAACAATGCCTAATGGACCGATTGATTTTGAATCTGGGGGTTACGGTGCCAATTGGACTTGGACAGTATTTGAAAACAGTGACAATCCACCCACTTTAGAAATAGTTTCAAATCCCAATTCTTCTGGAATAAACACATCTTCTAAAGTTGCTAAATTTACAGCTTTGAGTTCAGGGGCAGCTTTTGCTGGTTGTGAATCTCAACATGGCTCTGATATAGGATCGTTTAAATTTGATTCCAATAATAGTATTGTTAAAATTATGGTTTATAAAACTGTAATTAGTGACGTTGGTTTAAAGTTTGTTGAATCAGATGGTGAAGCTCAACCAGAAGTTAAAGTTTCAAACACAAAAACAAATGAATGGGAAGAATTAACTTTTGATCTGTCTGGAAGTATTGGAAAGGGTAAAACAGGAATAATTGATCAAATAGTTATATTTCCTGATTTTAAGGATAGATCAAGTGATCATATAATATATTTTGATAATATATCTTTTGGAGGTAATTAAACTTAAGACACATTTTTTTTCTTCTGATAATCTTGACTTTTTATTTTAACTTAGTATAAGTTAAATAATTAGATTTATGATTCAATCTTTCGATTATATAATAATTGGAGCAGGTTCTGCTGGTTGTGTTTTAGCAAATCGTTTATCCAAAAATCTAAACAATTCAGTTTTATTATTAGAAGCAGGCGGACCTGATTCTAATATGAATATACATATTCCAGGTGCATATTTAAAGATTCATAAAAGCAAACAAGATTGGGGATTTTGGACTCAAAAACAGTCTAATGTTATAAATCGTAAAATCTATTTACCAAGAGGAAAAACATTAGGAGGAAGTAGTTCTACAAACGCAATGGCTTATGTAAGGGGTAATGCTAGTGACTATGATGGTTGGGCAGCACTTGGTAATAGTGGTTGGAGTTATAAAGATGTATTACCCTATTTTAAAAAATCAGAATCTCACGAACAAATTGGTAATGTTGATTCTAATTATCACGGTGTTTCTGGAGAATTAGGGGTAACACTTCCGAAAAAATTTAAAACTCCATATGTTGATGGATTTATATCAGCTTGCAAAAATAATGGTATTCCTGAAAATAATGATTACAATGGAGTATCTCAAGAGGGTGCTGGTTTAGTTCATAGCACTATTAAAAATGGAAGTCGACAAAGTGGGGCAGTTGCATTTTTAAAACCTATTTTAAACAGACCCAATTTAACAGCAATTACAAATGCTCAAGTTTGTAAAATATTATTAAAAGATAAAATTGCAGTTGGAATTGAATATAAAAAAGGATCTGAGTTAATTAAAGTTTATGCTAACAAGGAAGTGATAGTTTCAGCTGGAGCTTTCCAATCTCCACAATTATTGATGTTATCTGGAATTGGAGATTTTTCAGAACTTAAAAAACATGGAATTGATTGTTTGCACGAACTTAAAGGAGTTGGAAAGAATTTGCAAGATCATTTGTTTTACCCAATATGTGCACAATCTAAAACTCAAGAGGGTATCAATCATTATATTTCTCCTTTAGGTCAACTTAAGGCAGCTTGGAATTATTTCGTTAATAAAAAAGGAGTTTTTTGTGCTGGTCCACTTGAGGGAATGGCATTTTTTGATATTAATCAAAAGGGTGGGAAAGTAAATTTTCAATTACATTTTTCCCCAATATGTATTAAAGATAAATATGGTTATGATGCTTATGATTTATATGATTATCCAAGAGTTGATGGCTTCACTATATTACCCACTTTACTCCATCCAAAAAGTAGAGGATCAGTTAGTCTTTCTTCTTCAAATCCAAAAGATTCACCAGTAATTCAACCTAATTTTCTTGAACATCCGGATGACCTTGATCAGCTTATAAAAGGAGGGAAGCTAGTTTTTAAGTTAATGGAAGATGAAGCTTTAAAAAAACATACACAAAAAAATAGACTTCCTTTAGATAGATCTACTGATGATTCACTTATTAATCATATAAAAAAAACAGTAGAAACTGTTTATCATCCGGTAGGTACTTGTAAAATGGGAATTGACAGTATGGCTGTGGTTGATCCATTATTAAAAGTTCGTGGTATATCTAACTTGAGAGTTGTTGATGCTTCAATCATGCCAAAAATTGTTTCTGGTAATACAAATGCGCCTGTTTATATGATTGCTGAAAAGGCATCAGATTTTATATTAAATAATAAACTTTAGATTAATATCCAATTAAGAATGTTTTATTTTTTTTATTGTAAATTAAAATATGATTTATAAAGTATTAGTTGTTGGTGTTGGTAATATGGGTAGTTCACATGCCAGAGCTTATGATAAAATCGATAAGTTTAATCTTGTTGGTCTAGTTTCAAGAACCCCAAAAAAACGTATTAAACTTTCTAAAGAATTAAATAATGTTCCTCATTTTGACGATTTTAATTATGCATTAGAACATACAAAACCAGATATTGTTTCAATAAATTCATATACAGAATCTCATAAAGAATTTGCAATTAAAAGTCTTAATTATGGAGCCCATATTTTTATTGAAAAACCTTTAGCTGAAAACATTAAAGATGCAGAGGAAATAATAGAATTAGCTAAAAAAAATAAGAAAAAAATTGTTGTAGGATATATTTTAAGATATCATCCAACCTGGAATAGGTTTATTGATTTATGTCATAAATTAGGATCACCTTTAGTAATGAGAATGAATTTAAATCAACAAAGTTCGGAGAGCCAATGGATCGTTCATAAAAATTTAATGAAATCTACTTCTCCTATTGTAGATTGTGCTGTTCATTATGTAGATGTTATGTGTCAAATGACCAAATCAAAACCTAAATATGTTAATGCTGTTGGTGTGAATTTGTCTGATGAAATAAGTCCTGATATGTATAATTATGGACACCTGCAATTGGTTTTTGAAGATGGTTCTATTGGTTGGTATGAAGCTGGTTGGGGGCCAATGATTAGTAAAACAGCTTTTTTTGTAAAAGATGTTATTGGTCCTAAGGGATCGGTAAGTATTGTTGAACCTTCGGAAAATACTAATATTAAATCTTCTACAGTTGATAGTCATACTAAAACAAATATGCTTTTGATACATAATCAAGAAAGAGATGATAAAGGAGTCTTTTTAAATCAAGACCAATATATTAATACTGAAGATGAACCAAATCATGATGAATTATGTGAAATAGAACAGAGATATTTTCTTAAAGTAATCGATGAAGATTTAGATATTACACAAGACATGGTTAATGTTGTTAATAGTATGAAAATAGTTTTAGCTGCTGATAAGTCAATACGAACAGGAAAACAAATTGAAATATGAAAAAATATTTTAATATTATATTTTTATCTTTTTTGTTAATTTCTTGTTCCAAGAAAGATTCCGAATCACTTGTTCAAAAAAACCCTGATTCTGATGTTTTTTATTATGGTGCCGATCTATCCTATGTTAACGAAATGGAAGAATGTGGTGCTGTATATAAAGATTTAAATGGTAACGATAAAGATCCTTATAAAATTTTTTCAGAAGCAGGAACTAACATAGTACGTATTCGGCTGTGGCATAATCCAACTTGGACAAACTATTCTAATCTTAGTGATGTAAAAAAATCTATTCAACGTGCTAAATCCGAGGGGATGAAAGTTTTATTAGATTTTCATTATTCAGATACTTGGGCAGACCCTTCAATTCAAGAAATACCTTCAGCTTGGTTGACTCAAATTAATAATACAGGACCATTAGGAGATTTACTTTATAATTATACATATGATACACTAAATGATTTAGCTAATTCTAACCTTTTGCCTGAAATTGTTCAAGTCGGTAATGAAATTAATGCAATGATTTTACAAACTGGAGAATTAAAATGGCCTATTGACTGGACAAGAAACTCATTATTAATAAATAAAGGAATAAAAGCTGTTAGAGATATTAGTTCTTCAAAAAATAAAAAAATTGAAATAATGTTACATATAGCTCAACCTGAAAATGGACTATGGTGGTTTGAACAAGCGAGTGCTGCAGGTGTTACAGATTATGATTGGATAGGGTTGTCGTATTATCCTATGTGGTCTAAATATGATTTAAATTCTATTGATACACCCATTAAAACACTAATTGAAACATATAATAAAAGATTAATGATAGTAGAAACCGGATATCCTTTTACATTAAATAATGCAGATTCAGCAAATAATATTTTTAATGAAAATGCATTAATTAATGGCTATCCTGCAACTGAGCAAGGACAATTAAATTACTTGAATGATTTAAAAACAAAAATATTTCAAAGTGGAGGAGAAGGAATTGTATATTGGGAACCTGCTTGGGTATCAACAAGTTGTTCAACATTATGGGCAACTGGTTCGCATTGGGATAATGCCACTTTATTTAATCATAACAATAAGTCTAACTTAGGAATGCAATTTTATAATGCATCTAAAAATTAAATATTATTTTGAGACAATTATTTAGATTAATTAGTTTACTCGAGGGAATATCTTATTTATTACTGCTTTTTATTGCAGTCCCTATCAAATATTATGGTAATGATGAATTTTATGTAAAACTACTTGGAATGCCGCATGGACTTTTATTTATGAGTTATGTCGTTTTTGCAATTATTTTTCGAAAAAAATTTAACTGGAGTTCTAAATCTTTTCTTATTATATTAAGTGCTTCTGTAATACCTTTTGGGACTTTTTATATTGACAAAAAATATTTAAGAAATATCGATTATAAATGAAAAATTTGACCATTCTAATATTACTAATTTCTGTCATATTACAATCAAATGATTGTACAGCACAAAATTCTATTGTTGAAAACAAATACACTTTTAAAAATGGTGATTACAATGGAATTGGAAAATGGTATATGGGCAGAGAAATTGCTTATGTTATGGGTTATCAAGGGATTGGTTGGTTAGAAAGGTCAGAGCGAGAAAAAGAAGAAAATGTTTCTAAGTTGATTAAAAATATGAAAATTAAGCCAAATGATGTTATAGCTGATATTGGAGCGGGTTCTGGATATCATGCATTTAGAATGGCGCCTTTAGCTAAAAATGGTTTAGTGTATGCAGTAGATATCCAAACAGAAATGTTAATGGCTATTGAAAAAAATAAAGAGAATAGTGAGATAAAAAATATTGATACAATACTTGGAACTGAAAAAAGTGTTGAAATACCTAAAAATTCAGTTGATAAAATTTTAATGGTTGACGTATATCATGAGTTTAGTTTTCCAGTAGAAATGATTGCATCAATGAAAAGTGCATTAAAATCTAATGGAGAATTATTTTTGATTGAATACAGAGCGGAAGATCCATTAGTTCCAATAAAAACAATACACAAAATGAGTGAAAAACAAGCTATTAAAGAAATGGAAGCAGCTGGTTTTAAACTTCGAAAAAACATAGATAATCTTCCTTGGCAACACTGTATGATTTTTGTAAAAAATAATTAATATGATTAAATGAATTTTTTAGAACAAGAAATTACAGTTACAAAAAATGATTTAGATGACTTGAATCATGTTAATAACGTTATATATGTTCAATGGATACAAGAAATTGCAAAAAACCATTGGATAAATCTAGTTTCTAACGAAATATTAAATAATTACTATTGGGTTTTGTTAGAACATCAAATTCAATATCATCACCCTGCTTTTTTAGATGAAAAAATCAAAATAATAACTCATATAGATAAGACTGAAGGAGTTAAATCGATTAGAGTAGTGAAAATATTCAACAAGGAAACTAACCAGTTATTAGTAACTTCTAAAACGATATGGTGTTTGATTAATGCTAATACAAATAAACCAAATAGAATTAATGAAGAAATTAAAAAAGCTTTTAGTTAATATTTTGAATATAAAATATCTTTTACTGTTATTTATTATTTTTTCGTCTTGTGATCTTAATACAAATAATGAATATCCTATTATTGAAAAAGTTACTGTAAATGATATTACCCTACCTAAAGGGTTTAGTATTTCTAAAATTTATGAGCCAACAGATAATGAACAAGGATCTTGGGTCAGTTTTGCTAAGGATGATAAAGGGAATTTTTATGCATCTGATCAATTTGGAAGTATTTATAAAGCAACAATGAAGAAATCTAATGGAAAAGATAGTCTTTATGTAAAGGAATTAAATTTGAATGTTGGTTTGGCTCAAGGTTTATTATTTCATAACAACGAATTATTTGCCTTAGTGAATTCTTATGATGAAAAAATTAAAAGTGGTTTATATAAGATTATAGATTCTAATGATGATGGCGAATTAGACACTGTTAAAACATTAAAAACCGTAATAGGTAATGGTGAGCATGGGCCACATAGTATTGAACTGTCTCCTGACAGAAAATCAATGTATATGGTTTTTGGTAATCATACTGACATTCCAAGTGATGTACATGGTCGTGTGCCTGAGGTTTGGGGAGAAGATAATTTATTGCCAGTAATTAAAGATCCAAGTGGACATGCAAATTCTAGAAAAGCACCAGGTGGTTGGGTAGCGCAAACAGATTTTGAGGGTAAAGATTGGACTTTGATTGCAGTGGGGACAAGAAATACATTTGATATAGCTTTTAATCGTGATAATGAATTATTTGGTTTTGATTCTGATATGGAGTATGACCTTGGAATGCCTTGGTATAGACCAATTCGTTTAAATCATGTAACTAGCGGAGCAGATTTTGGATGGAGAACTGGAACTGGTAAATTTCGAGATTATTATCCTGATAATCTGTCGGGAATCGTCAATTTGGGACAGGGTTCTCCAACTGGTTTACTGGACGGAAGTGGATTGAAATTTCCCGCATATTATCAAAACGGATTGTATTTGTTTGACTGGAGTTATGGAACAATGTATCATGCCAAACTAAATCCTAAGGGAAGTTCTTTTGAAACTGAGGTTACTGAATTTATTTCAGGTGTTCCATTACCACTAACAAATGGAATAGTAGGAGATGACGGAGCATTATACTTTTTGACTGGTGGAAGGCGTCTTGAATCTGGGTTGTACAGAGTAACTTATGAAGGTGAATTACCGTCAGAAGTACTAGAACTTGAAGAGCGTTCAAAAGGAAAAAAAGATCGAGAATTAAGACATGAACTTGAACGATTGCATATTTCACCTAATCCAGAAAAAGTGTCTTTTATCTTAAAGCATTTAGATTATAAAGATCGAGCTATTCGCTTTTCAGCAAGAGTAGCCTTAGAACATTTAGATTTTTCACACTGGAAAGATGAGATTAAAAAAAATAATTCTGTTGAAACAACTTTAGAACTAGCACTAGCAATTGCACGTCATGGCGATGATGACACTAGAACTGAAGCTCTTTATAGTTTAATAAAAATTAATTGGAAAAATCTTAATGAGTCTAATAAATTAAATTTTATAAGAGCAAGTGATTTATTAATGTTAAGATTTGATGGTAGTTTGCCAAATGAAATAAAAGAAAAAATAAAAGAATTGTTCTTGCCAGCTTATTTAGTTAGTTCTGAGGCAGTGAACATGGAATTATGTAAGACTTTAAGTTATTTACAGGTAGAAGAAATTATTGATTTAACATTATTAGAAATGGAAACGAACAACTCTTTAGAGGGTATGAAAGAAATATACTTATCTAGTGATATTTCTAACAGAAGTGAACAATATGGAAAAGACGTAGAAAACATGTTAGCAAACATGCCAAATCAACGTAATATAAGTTATGCCCATAGTTTAAGTTATCTTAAAAAGGGTTGGTCAAGTAAAGCTAGGGAGCGTTATTTTGAATGGTTTGGTAGTGCGCTTCAAAAGGCTGGTGGTAAAATGTATTTAAAGTTTATTAAGGCTATTCAAAAAACAGCATTGGAAAATGTTCCAGAACAAGAAAGAGACTACCTTTTAGAATTAACTGAGATTGCTACTAAACGCAGTTCAGATGATATGAAGGATGTAATCCAACCACAAGGTCCGGGAATTGATTGGACAGTTGAATTATTGATGTCTGCTTATGAAAAAAATTATAAAAATGCCAGTTTTGACAATGGTAAAAATATGTATAATGCTACATTGTGTATTTCATGCCATAGTATGAAGGGAGAAGGTGGAGTTTCAGGGCCAGAATTAACTCAAATAGGTTCAAGGTTTACGGTTGATGCCATTGGAGAAGCAATTATCAATCCGTCTGGAACAATAGGTGATAGGTATCAGTATTCAAACTATTATTTGTCTGATGGTTCTATTGTTACAGGAATAGCCATAAATGAAGATGAAAAAAATATCGAAGTTAGTATAAGTCCTTTTGCAACTGATGTTACTGTTTATGTTAGAAAAGATAAATTAAAAAAGATTGAATTATCCAAAACTTCTCCAATGCCTTCAGGCCTAATCAACAGACTTAACGAACAAGAGCTAACAGACTTAATAGCCTATATGCTTTCAACTGGAGATCCAAAAAAAATGAAAAAATGAATCATTTCGAGTCTGTAAGTAAACAAAATAAAATTAAAAATTTAATTTTATTTATTCTGTTTGTAATTTTTGCGGTTTTACAATTAAATGATCCTGATGGTAAGTTGTGGTTTTCTATATATTTTATTGTATCACTTATTTGTTTATATAACACCTTTAAGCCTGTTCCTAAGTCTATTTTGATTTTATCAATTATAGCTTTAATGTCTTACTCTGTATTTCATTTTTCATTATTCATTGATTATTTAAATACTGAAAATAAAGAAGAGATTTTTGGGGAAATGGTCTATGACAAACCATATTTAGAGGGTACTAGAGAGTTTATTGGGCTATTATTAGCTGCTCTTGGGATTATGTATCAAATTAAGATTAGAAATTTCAAATAATTTTTTGAAAATCATTTATTTACTAGTTTGACACTTGATAAATTAAAGTTAAACATACATGTTTAAGTGAATACTTTAATAAAAAAGTCAAAAGTAATAGGGAATTGGATTACTATTTAATAATTACTATTCAGATTTTATCGGAAATCCTCGATCTCTCATTAAAGCTTCAATTTTAGCATCTCTTCCTCTAAATAAACGGTAAGCTTTCTCTGGATCAATTGAATTTCTTGGTGAAAATAAGTAATCTACTAATTTTTTAGCAACATCTTTATCGTAAAAACCCCCTGGAGCTTCTGAAAATGCTTCTGAAGCATCAGAGGTTAATACATCTGCCCACATATAACCGTAATAGGCAGTTGCATATCCTTCACCCGAAAAGACATGTCCAAAATGAGGAGTTCTGTGTCTCATAGGAAGTTCAGCAGGCATTTTTAGATCTGTTAATGTTTCTCTTTCAAATTTATCGACATCTATTTTATAGGGATCTGCTAAGTGAAATTTCATGTCCATTATTGCAGAAGCTAAATATTCAGTTGTATCAAAGCCTTGATTAAATTTAGAGGCTTTTTTTATTTTAGCTACTAGTTCTTTTGGCATTGGCTCACCACTATTATTATGAACTAAAAACTGTTTTATTACTCTGTCTGTTGATAACCACCTTTCAAGAAGTTGAGATTGAAATTCCGTATAATCTCTTACGCCACCATTTAATGTTGGATATTTTACATTAGAAGAGAAAAAGTGTAATGCATGTCCAAATTCATGAAAAAATGTAGTAGCATCATCCCAAGATACTAATAAAGCCTCACCTGGTGCAGGTTTAACAAAATTTGAGTTATTTGAAGCTAAAACATTAGTCTTTCCATCCATAGTAGTATGACTTCTATAAGTTGTAGCCCAGGCTCCAGATCTTTTACCTTGTCTCGCGTATGGATCTAAATACCATAATCCAATATGTTCTCCAGAGGATTTATTTTTAACTTCCCAAACGTTCACATCCTCATGAAATACAGGGATTTTACCATTTTCTAAAGCTGTAAATTTATAATTAAATAATTTACCTGCTACATAAAACATAGCATCTGTTAACTTATCTAGCTGTAAATATTGTTTAACTTCATCAGAGTCTAAATCATATTTTATTTTTCTAACCTTTTCAGCATAGAATCTATAGTCCCAAGGTTCAATTTTAATTTTGGGATTGATAAGCTCATTAGCTACTTTTTGCATATCAGCGACTTCTTCTTCAACTCTGGCTATTGCAGCAGGCCATACTGCCTCCATCAATGCCATTGCATTTTCAGGGTTTTTTGCCATTCTATCTTGTAGTCTCCATTGAGCATAATTTTCATAACCTAATAACCCAACTCGCTCTTTTCTTAATCTTAATATTTCAGCTATAATTTGGTTATTATCAAACTCATCTCCATTATCTCCTCTTGAATAATAGTTTTTCCAAACTACTTCTCTAATTGCTCTGTTAGTGGAGTAAGTTAAAAATGGATCCATAGACGATCTTGTGTTAGTTATCGCATATTTATCTTCAAGACCTTTGTCTTGTGCAATTTTTTTAGCGGATTTTATAAATCCGTCTGATAAACCTTTTAATTCAGATTCTTCTAAATAAGTAACATAATTTTCTTCATCGTGCAATACATTATTAGAAAAATCATTGTAAAGTTTAGAAAGCTCTAGATTAATTTCTGCATACCTTTGTTTTTTATCTTTATTTAAAGTAGCTCCATTCATCGCAAAACTCTTGTATGTTAAATCTAAAACTCTTTGTTGATTATTTTCAAGAAGATTTGTTTTAGAGCCATTGTAAATAGCACTAACTCTTTCAAATAATTTTTCATTTTGATTGATTGATGAGTAGTATTCAGATAGCTTAGGGGCTAAATCTCCTTGAATCTTTCTAAATTCCGGACTTGACATGTTACTGGATAAAATTCCAAAGTATGGATAAACATCATTTAAAAGTTTTCCAGACCTTTCCATTTCTTCAATAGTGTTTTCGAATGTTGGAGATTCTGGGTTATTAGCAATTATATCTATATCATTAAGACTCATTTCCATTCCTTTAAGCATAGCTTCTTTCACTAGCTTAGGAGTCATTTTATCAAATGCTGGAACTCCTCCAAATTCTAAACTTTTGTCTGACCATTGTTTCATTATAGGATTTGAATTATTACATTTTACTAAAAATAAAGAAGAAATAATAATTATAAATAAATTTTTCATAGTGTAATTCTGTTCGTTTTGTTTAAATTTAATATAACGAAAATATTGATATGGAAAACAAATTTGAAAAAGTACTTTGGAGTGTAAGATATGTTGTTATTCTTGCAGTAATTCTTTCAATAGTAGCTTCAATTTCTCTTATTGTAATAGGAAGTTGGGATATTATTCAAGCAATAATATTTTATAATCCATTATTTGATTCAGCTATTCAAGATAATAATCAACTTTTATTTAAAATTATATCTTCGATAGATTTATTCTTGATTGGAATAGTTTTATTGATTTTTGGTTTTGGTATATACGAGCTTTTTGTAAGTGAAATTGATTTCGCTAATGCTAAGTTTTCTGAATCAACATTGAAAATTAAAAGTTTAGATCAACTAAAAAATAAGATTATAAAAGTTATTATAATAGTTCTAATAGTCAAGTTTTTTGAAAAAATTTTAAAATTAACTGAAAACTTTACAAGTCCATTAGACATCTTGTTTTTTGGATTATCAATTTTATCTATTTGTTTAGGATATTATTTGATCAATATAAATACTAAGTAACTGTTAATAGCATTAAAGACCAAAAAATGAAACATTTAAATTATTATTTTTTTATAATCACAATTTTTGTTTTCAGTTGTTCATCAGTTGAAAAAACAAATGTTAAGCCTAATATTTTATTCATTATGTCTGATGATCATGCATATCAGGCCATAAGTGCTTATGACAATAGGTTAATTCAGACACCTAATATTGATAGAATTGCTAATGAAGGGATATTGTTTAGTAATGCTTCGGTTACTAATTCAATTTGCGCTCCCTCCAGAGCTGTGATTTTAACTGGAAAACATAGCCACTTAAACGGTAAAATTGATAACGGTAAACCATTTGATACAACTCAAGTTACTTTTCCTCAGCTATTTCAAAAAGCTGGATATCAAACTGCAATGTTTGGTAAACTGCATTTTGGCAATAATCCAAAAGGAGTTGATGATTTTTTAATTCTTCCAGGTCAAGGAAGCTATATAAATCCAAAATTTATTGGTAAAAAAAAGGATACAATTATTGAAGGTTATGTAACAGATATAATCACTGATATAACTTTAAATTGGCTTGATAAAAAAAGGGATAAAAGTAAGCCATTTATGATGATGTATTTGCATAAAGCTCCTCACAGACCATGGTGGCCAAGTCCAGAAAAATTTGCAGAGTTTTATGAAAAAACTTTTCCAGAACCTGAAACTCTTTTTGACAACTATAAGGGAAGGGGAACTGCAGCAAAAACCGCTGAAATGAATATTTTAACTCATATGCAGTATATGCATGATAGTAAAATTAGACCTGAAACTTTAGAAAGTATGGGTAAGGTATTGCCCGAGATTGTTTATAAGAGAGGTGAATCAGTAGTAAGACCCGGTCCTAATGGTTTTATGGGACCGTTCAACAGAGCAAATGATGATCAAAAACGTAGATACAATGTAACATTAGATAAAATTAATACTGATTTTAAAGAAAATTGGCCAACAATGTCAGACAGAGACAAAATGAAATGGAAGTTTCAAAGATATATGCAAGATTATTTGGCTACCATATCTTCTGTTGATGATAATGTTGGGAGAGTTTTAGACTACTTAGAAAAAAATCAATTATCTGACAATACAATAGTTGTATACACGTCAGATCAGGGGTTTTATTTGGGAGAGCACGGATGGTTTGATAAAAGGTTTATATACGATGAATCTTTTAAAACTCCTTTATTAATTAAATGGCCTAACGAAATTAAACCTGGTACAACAAGTGATGAAATGGTTCAAAATTTAGATTTTGCCCAAACCTTTTTAGAAGCTGCTATGATTGACGTGCCAAATGATATGCAGGGTGAAAGTTTGATACCCCTGTTAAAAGGTGATAATGAAAATTGGAATAGAGAATCAGTTTATTATCATTATTATGAATATCCATCTGTTCATATGGTTAAAAGACATTATGGTATTGTAAATAAAGAGTTTAAGCTAATTCATTTTTATTATGATGTTGATGAATGGGAACTTTACGACAGAAAGAATGATCCAAATGAGATGAATAATGTTTACAATGATCCTGATTACATAGAGGTGGTGAATAAATTAACTCAAGATTTAAAAGAAATGAGAATAAAATACAAAGACTCAAAAGAATTAGATAAAAGCTTTATTTAAAAAAATAATATTATATAGAATATTATGAAAAAAATCCTTTTACTATATCTGTTTATTCCAATTGTTTCTTCATTCTATTTTCCGGAAAGTCCTGACATAAAACAAATAAATTTACATCCAGATTTAAAAGGATATTTTGTGGATGCAATAAATGGTGATGATGACAATAGCGGAAAGCAGCTTGATAGTCCTTGGAAAACTGTAAAAAAAATTAACTCTATCATTTTTGAACCTGGCGACAACATATATTTTAAAAGAGGCACAAGTTATTCCCATGGCCTGCAGATTAATGGTAATGGAACAAAAGATAATCCAATCACTGTTTCGGCTTATGGAGAAGGTGATGCTCCGAAGTTTACTAATACCAATGATAGCGTATTTAATGGTAATGCAATTCAAATAAACGGAGATTATCAGATTGTAGAGAACCTATATGTTTATGGAACGAATCCAGCGTCTAATGGATTTTTCTTAACAGTTTGGAAATTGGGAGGAATAAAAGCGAACTTAGGTGCAGATCATGCAATAATACGCAATAATGAAGTGGTAGATTGCCCTATTGGTATAAACTCTTACAGTGAGTTCAGTCTTATTACCAACAACAATATACATGATTGCAATCGACCGATTTTTCCCCCAGGTTGGGGTCCTATTGGCATAAGAATAGGAATTGGGAATACTGAAATATCACATAACATCATACACAACTATCATAGCTTAGGTGGTACATGGGGTGGCGATGGTGGAGCGATAGAAATTGATGATGGGAGAAATCCTCGAAATAATATTTTTATTCATCACAATAAAAGCAGCTTAAATATGGGTTTTTGTGAAATTAGCTATGGCTTTGATATATGTGAAAAAAAGCATCTCGAAAGAGCATTTAGGCTAGGGGATAGTCGCACTTGTAAAAATGGAGACAGAACTCTTAAGAATCTGATTATGGCTTACAACGAATCAAGAGACTATAGTGCTTTTACACAAATATTTTCCCCAATGGTAGATTCATATATTGAGAATAATACAATAATAAGAACTGTTGAGCATCCTGATATTGAATCTAATGTATTTCGAGAACACGACCCAAATAATCAAGCAATAGATAGTCCAACTAAATACAGAAATAATCTAGTTGTCCTTGTGTCAGAAAAAACTCGCAAGGGATTAGGGAATCAAGTTTATCTTGGTTGGCCTATGGCAAAATTCAATCATTCAAATAATCTCTTTTTTAATTTGGATAGCCCCATCATTGTATTCAGCGATAATCCAGCTGAAAACAAAGAAAATGCTAAGGGGGAAATTATTGCGAATCCTCATTTGGTAAATTTACTAAAGGGAGATTATCGTCTCACAGCCAAGAGCCCTGCCATAGATAATGGATATGACGATGGACATTACTCATTTGACCTTGATGGAAATCCTATTGTTTCTAAAAGAGATATTGGAGCTTACGAATTTCAGTTGAAATAAAATAGGCATATGTACCTAACTTGCAGTAATCTAATATATCTTTTCTTGTGTTTATTTCCTCTCTTAAAGTTGTTTATCATTGATTGAAAAATTGTAATTTTAAAATTTAAAAACAACTTACCTATTGAATTCAAAAGCTGTAAATATTGTTTGGTTGAAACGGGACCTTAGGTCTCAAGATCATGAACCTTTACTAAAGGCTGAATGTGCTGGAATTCCTTATCTGATTATCTATCTTTTTGAACCTTCTAGAATTGAGTATCCAGATACTAGTCAAAGACATTTGCAGTTTGTATACCGTTCAATAGGTAATTTAAATAAAGTATTAAGTGAGTTTAATAGACGAGTTGAGTTATTTTATGGAGAGGCTGTTGAGGTGTTTAATTATTTAATTAAGGACTTAGATATCATTTCTGTGTTCAGTTACCAAGAAAGTGGAACACAAGGTTCATGGGAACGCGATAAAAAAATAAAACAGTTTTGTAAGTCAAATCAAATTAACTGGAAAGAATCACAACGAGATGGTATTTTAAGAGGCATTGAAAACAGGAATGATTGGAATAAAAAATGGCATCTTAAAATGCATACACCGGTCATTCAAAACAAATTTACAATATGTAAAGAAATGAGCTTAGAACACCCTTTTCTAATGCCTTCAGTGTTAGAGTCTCAATTAAAAGAGTATTCAAGTCACTACCAACCACCAGGTGAAAAAAATGCATGGAGGTACTTGAAGTCTTTCACTAACCAACGAGGGTTTAACTACCAGAGACATATATCCAAACCTATGGAAAGTAGAATGTCTTGTAGCCGCTTATCGCCTTATTTGGCATGGGGTAATATGAGTATTAAACAAGCTTTTCAGTTTATTGGAACACATCCCAATGGGACTAGAAACAATAAAGCCTTCTCAGCCATGCTTACCCGACTACATTGGCATTGTCATTTTATTCAAAAATTCGAAATGGAGTGTCGCTATGAAACAGAGTGTATTAATAGTGGTTATGAGATTTTGCCACATGAAAAAAATGAGGCTTTTATAAAAGCATGGAAAACAGGAACTACAGGCTATCCTTTGATTGATGCTTGTATGCGAGCTGTTGAATCTACAGGATGGATTAATTTTAGAATGCGAGCTATGGTTGTGTCTTTTTTAACACTCAATTTAGACCAAGATTGGCGTGAGGGGACCTACCATCTTGCACGTCAGTTTTTAGATTACGAACCTGGAATACATTATCCTCAGTTTCAAATGCAGGCAGGAACTACAGGGATAAATACAGTTCGTTTGTACAATCCTGTTAAAAACTCAAAAGAGCATGATCCTAATGGGGTCTTTATAAAAAAATGGATTCCAGAACTAGTAAACGTTCCAGTGGCATATATTCATGAACCTTGGACCATGACAGTCATGGAACAGACTTTTTGTGGAGTTTTGATTGGAGAGATTTATCCACTACCAATTGTGGACCTGCAAGAAAGTTCAAGAGTTGCTAGAGATAAAATATGGGGACATAAAAAACATCCTGCCGTTCAAGAAGAAAAGAATCGATTATTAAAAACGCATGTAAATGCGAGATAAATAAAAATAATTTTGTTGTATATTTAAAATGTATTCACTCAAATGTTTACGCCTAAAGCTCCATACTGTGGTTGGTATGGAGCTTTTTTACATTTTAAAAAACTCAAAAAATTACTTCTATCAATAGAAAGCTGATCTCATTTAAGTTGGGTAGTTTCAATTAAAAATTTTAACTAATGTTAGATATTTTGATTGCTTTAATAATTGACTTAATTTAACAGAAACATTCATAATTCATGTTAAATAAAAAAAACATAATCGTATCTATAATAATCGTTTTTTTGTTTGGAGTTTTTTTAAATTATAA